>Ga0213868_10002880_pt1 | contig 16287 bp, 14 predicted proteins | sample PICome_9_FD_160087 | JGI IMG/M metagenome (GOLD analysis project Ga0213868, IMG submission 160087) | Coastal seawater microbial communities near Pivers Island, North Carolina, United States - PICO127 | ecosystem: Environmental > Aquatic > Marine > Coastal | place: USA: North Carolina...
TATTCTATTTCAATATCTTTTGCTCTACCAGATTGTACTAGCCTTTCTAAAGATTCAATGTGCTCCTCGATGATAAGAGGTTCACCACCAACAATGTACATTCTCTTTACGTTGTTAGTATATTTCTCAAAGTTATTCCAATAGTAATTCGAATTCTTAAACCAGTCATATTGATTAGTAGACCATTTACCTTTAGCATTCTTTGTCAGAGTAATTAAGTCATGTGTATCTTTGTATGTAGTCTTATCGTGCATATTAACAAAGTCATCATACCACGTATGGCTATCTGTCGGTCCACACATTCTACACTTCAAGTTGCAGAAGTTTCCATACCGAATATCAAAGTAATCAATATCGAAATCGTCAGGATTAATAGTACCATCTTTTTGAGTATTAGATAAAGCGCCATCCATGATATGACCCCAATCGTCATTCTCATATCCTCTTCGTGATTGTACACCATTCAGTTCTTCTTGTCTACAACGCTCGCATTCCGAATGCCACTCTCCTTTCATCATAGAAGTTCTTACTTCCTTGAGGAGTTCAGCATTACGTGCTTCGTTTAGATCATCTCTACCTGCGTTATATGGTGTACCATCTTCTTTTCGAAGAATACCACGATTTTTTGTATAGCTGTTTGTGTTACAGCATACTCTAAGATCTCCGTTATTACGAAGATTAATAGAGTTCCAAGGTAATGGACAAAACGTCTTACTCATTTATACCACTCTAGCCAATCATAGTCTGGAAATGTTTCATTGAAGTCTATAAATCTTTTATCTGCTACTGTGTAACACCACTCAGCAGTCTCTGGTAATCTTGTTGACCAGTCGTCTGCATCCATAAAGTTAAGCAAACCTTGCATACGTGGTATACCATACTCCGATTGTCTCCAAGTATCGTATGACACTTGGCGTTCAGTTACGCCAGTACAATCTTTCCAATTCTTTTCAAGCCACGGAAATAGTTCGTCTTCGCACTTCTGTCTAACGTCTTTCTTAAACCATTCGGGCAAGACTTTTACATTAAGCTGTGGTGGCCAATATGCTAAATGACATGAAAAGAGTCCTGCGCCAGACGGCCACTTGTTTAGAAGTTTAAATCCTTCTTGCACTTTCCATTTAATAAATTCAGGCAAGTAATATATGTTAAGTGCAATGCAAGTCCATGCTGTAGTAAGCTCAAGGTTACCGTGTGGATAGTTATCCAGCTTCTTAATTTGTTCTACAACTTCAGGCCAAGGAGACGGATACCGAATAAAATGATTTCGTTGTTCAATATCATCTACAGAAAAATGGAAGATTACATTACGGAATTCTTTCCACAAATCAAATAAGTCTTCTCTCCATTCTAATCCATTTGAGTTATAGCGCAGTTCAATATCCTTCGCCAAGCCATCCTCAATAATTTTTTCAAGAAGAGTATAGTGCTCATCCATAATGAGAGATTCCCCACCGGCCCAGTATAACTGCCGAAGATGCGGAAGCTGTGAGTAAAGCTCATCCCAAAAGGTTGGACTTTTCTTATGCCAGTTGTATGATCCGCCTGTCCAAGCAAGCTTGCCAGTCTCTTTCTCCCACTCCATAGTCTGCTTGAGTTTAGGATTAACTAGATGTGGATGTATTTGTTTGTGTTCTTTTACCCAGCCGCTCGAATCATGTGGGCTACACATAACACAAGCCAACTGACATTTAGAGCCAAGGCGAAGATCAATATATCGAATCCTAGGGTCGACCGTCCCGTCTTCTTGAGTACCACGAATGATTTCATCAATTCCTCCTGCATCTTGTATCCATTTACGAGTTTCCCACTGCCTCTTTGATCTATGGCCAGCTTCTTCTTCCTTAAAGCACTTGATGCATGATGCTGGTTTTTCTCCAGCAAGCATTTGTCGCCGAACACCTTTCATGTACTCGTTGTTCCAGCTTTCAAGCAATCCGGTTGTAGCAAGGTTTGCAGGTTTGCCATCATCTCTTTTTAAGATTCCGGCGTCTGACTTAGTCTTATTAGTAGACTCGGCATTGACAGCAACACCGCTAGCATTTGCTGTACAACACACACGCATATGACCGTTAGGCCTAGTGGATAAATGCATCCAGGGAAGCGCGCAAAAAGTTTCTGTAGGAAATTGTTCGTCTAGTTCTTTTTTAGTGTACATTTCAATTCCAATGATATATAATAGTATATACAGTTATTTATATGGATGATTATGAACTTCTTTACGCTCAAATGGGGTGACAAGTACGGGCCAGAATACGTTAACCGGCTATACGGATCTTTAGTATCTCACTATCACAAACCCTTTACTCTTACATGTTATACTGACAATCACGAAAATATACGTGACGAAGTATACATACAACCTATACAAGATCTAAGACCGTATAACACTGATCGAGTATTTACCTACGAAAAACTCATGCTTATGGAAAAGTATGAGAAAGGTATGTGGCTTGACTTAGATATACTTATACATCAAGATATTACTGACGTATCGAGTGACAAAGACTTCACTATGATATGGAACTACTGGAACAACTACGAAGAAAGATCATTGTACTGGTATGGCAAAGGAACGTCATGTCATGTTAACAGCTCGTTTGTCCAATGGAACAATCCAGATTGGTTGATTCGATTTACTCGAGATAATTGGGATAAGATTAATTGGACATACAAATCTCTAGATAAATACATGTTCTATCAGCATGCAAGAAATGATAGACTTAATTATTGGCCAGCAGATACTGTGTCTAATTATAATAGAGAGAATCTAACTCTGACAAAAAAAGTAACTCTTTTCAATACATCACATATCAAGGCTAACAACCTTGCAAATGAAATCGGATACGAATTACATGAATCGGCAAAAGATGTCGTTGATCTCTGGAAAAGCTACGAACTACGATAGTGTACTTTTTCTAGCATGCAATGATATAAGAGAAACGCTATACACTCTCAACGCAATCGAGATCGATGCTCGAGCTATCGACTACGATCCAAAGTTTGAAGACTACGACCTATATGAATGCAAAGACTTTGTGTTTGATGACGTCAATTTAGATGCTGAGCTAGTAGTTCATATGAACTGCGAGAAGACATTTCCATTTGACAGGACCGGAGATGTTATATTGATTGGTGATGATGAACGTCACAACGGTGACTGTGTACCAATACTAAGCTGCAATCAGTTAACATATATGTACGATGTTAAGGAAGTATACGAAGAACACGTTATAGAATATCATGGAAAACATTACTACATTGTTTGGGGTAGAATGTAATGCAAATTGAATACTCGAGAATAGTCAAATGGTTTCGATATAATCATGCAAACAAGATGGACAGGCTTTGGGATAGTCTATCACCGAATCAAATTATTGGCAAACAGTGGTTAGTTAATAGTCTGCAAAACGTCCAGATTCCTCGAGATGAGAATGGCCAGTTCAGAGTAGAAATCGTAGGTGGCTGGTATGGTTATCCACTTATTGATCTTCTTATGTCAGAGTACCCCGGTCAAATCAAAGAGATAGACATATTCGAATTAGATGAATTTGCTACAAAAGTTATTTACCGCTACAGTCAGATCTTTGGACATACTAACGTTAGAATATTCCACCAAGACTATTTTACATATCAAGAAACTCGACGAACGCATATGGTAATTAATACCAGCTGTGAACACATGTGGGATATGTCTCATAACAAAGAATGCTATGAATCACCTGATAGAACTCTCTTAGTGCTACAATCAAATAATAAGAGAGATGAGATAGAACATATTAACTGTGTAGATAGTTGCCAAGAACTATTAGAAAAGAATGAACTATCTGAAATGTATGGTGATTGGAAAAGAATGAATCAAGGTACGCCAGATAAATTCATTCGCTTTATGGTTATGGGTAAATGGAAATAGTTTTAGTAAACACTCCACCCGCGTACGGACAGCAGGTGTGGGTGGATAATATCAAGCATATGCTTGATAATAATAACAGGGAGTACGATACTATTCATGTCATGGATAGCGTGGTATATGGCGGTGTTTACGATAAGCTTCTTCTGTTTGATCGTTTTCGGACGGGACAATACTTGTATTTTGATCTCGACATTATTATCAACGGTTCTATCGTGGATCTTTATACTAATAAATTTACGCTACTAAATGCATGGTGGAGAGAACCATTTCACACACCGCTGAATAGTTCTATTATGTCATGGTGTGGTGACCATTCATATATCCACGACAAATTTGCAGAAGATCCAGACTACTATATGGTAAAATATTACAAGGGCATCGATGAATATATTTACAAAGAAATACAATACGAAACATATGGTAAGGTTTGTGATTCATATGTCTATGGTGGAGGTGAAATGCCTATTACGCTATATAATCATGCAAGGGATAAGCTATGGAAACACGAGTGTTCGCTGTCAGAATAGGCGATAGATATGATCAAAAGGTTGAAGACTACATCAACTCAAAACTCGATAACGTTACGTGGATTCGAGAAGAAACTATAGGGAAGCTACAATGGAATAAGCTTGTTCCTATGGGTATGGATATTGATGAGCCTGTCTGTGTCATAGATATTGATATTGCATTGATTGGCAATTATATGGATATGATAAATTATCCCATCTGCAAAGGCGAATTTATTGCAGCACAGGCGTGGTGGAGAGATACTGAAGACCGAAGGTATAGACTACAAGGATCATTCCAAAAGTATTATCCAAAAGATTGTAAGTATATCTACGATAAATTTGTTTCAAATCCAGAGTACTGGATGGAATACTATATCAAAAACGGGACCACTGTAGGTCCCGTAAATGGTGAGCAATATTTTGTACAAGATAGTGTAGAAGAAAGATTAGAGCTAAACTATCTGCCAGACTCGTGGATTTGCCGTTGGGAAAACTTTGCGGAATATGATGAACAATTTATTCGTAATGCTACAGAATACTACCCTAAAGATTGGCTATACGAAGATGGAAAGTTTAATCCTGACGTTCGCCTTCTTCATTTTCAAGGGTCGAATAAACCTCATAAAGAAGCGCTAGAAGCTCGAGGGTGGTAGTAGCTTTTCTCATCTTTGCTTTCCACTGACGATTCTTTGAGTTCTTTACTTCTTGAAGCTCAAAGATTTCAAGCTTAAGTTTAAAGAACTTTTCCTGATCATTACCTACTTCTTTAATTGATTCTAAACTAATATCCTCTTGTTTCATGACTTGGCCAGCGCCAATCTCATAACCTTCAGGAACGTCATTCCATCTTTTATCAATGATAGCTGTCAGCGCATCATAGTGCGTAATGAACTCGGTCATGTACCGATGCCCTTCAGCCTCATGCTTATTGAATTCTACATAATTTTTTTCTAGATCTTCAATAGTAAACTGTTTAAGTATTTGCTTTACTGTCTTATCTTCTGGATTGAATGTAACATGTTCAATGTAATGCATGTCAGCTTTTTTATCATCCCATTCATAGCGAATAAGACTCCTTGAAGTATCAGTAAATCTTGCGGTGTCTAATTTTTTCATGTTATCCTCATGACAGGTTAAAGTAATATGTTGTTTGTGTTACAGAGGATCCTGATGGAGTACTGTATGTGCGATAGTATGGATTAGAAAACTGATTAGTATTAGTTGTCGCAGTTTGTTTAGTATCCGTAAAGGTACCTTTACTCGTACCACCTGCGCTTGTTGCAACAGTATATTGTAGATCACCATTATTCACTCTACGAGTCAAGGCTGGCAACAAAACGTTTTGAACAAGATTTGAACTCTCTATAATCGTTCTTTCTTTTAGATTGTCAGTGTCAAGTCCGAGTGGAAATATGTCTGATCCCGGAATTGAACTCAAAGACCTCTTAAGCCAAAGCTTGGTGACAGTCGATCCATTTGAGTATGTAGTATCAGTATACCACGTGCCTTTATCGTCCCATGTACCAGCACCACCACTACTCGGTGCACCAGTAGAAACTCTGTATGACCCTACTTCATCGCCAGTCTTCATGTCTGTAATGCATTGAGCAATGAGATCTGCGTAAATGTCTGCTTCAGAATGAGCTGTTCTAATCTTACCACTGGAAGTATAATACACGTAACCGTCTGCGTCGAGAACTGTATCGGCTGGAAAACTTGGAAACGTTCTATCTTGCTGAAAGGAAAAGTTAGCATCAGTTTCTGATCCAATGCCGGGTGCGGAAGGATAACCTGTTACACCGGGTGTCGAACCATTTCGAGTATTTGATGCCATTTGTTGTGTAGAGCTTGTGTCGGCTGCAGTTCCAATAACAGTAAGACTATTTCCAACCGAAACATAACCATCTCCATTCGCAGCCAGCTGACTAGCATATGCTACACGCAAATAATATAGAAGCCGATCCAAATTAGCATCGGTCATCTCTTGTAGATTTCCGCTTTGTAGGCTAAGTGGTCTTACCATGCTATTGTCCTGGGCCGAATATAGTTTTTAGAGTTGTTCCGGCCGCATTCTTAATCTTAAGCTCTGTACGTGTTGCGAATACAAATGAAGTAATTGAATGTTGCGCAATTTTAAACTGGCCACCAGACGAATCAAAAGCAATTTGCTGACTGGAATCAGTATATGTAGCAAACAGTCCTTTCATTTCAGCAGAATCATTTAGATTAGCATCCACAATAGAATTAATATCGTTAATAGCTGCGACTAGAGTACTTTTAACATTGGTAGTCAGTGAAGATAGTGTACCAATACTTGAATCTAAGTTATTAGAAGCAGTAACAAGATCAGAACCACCGCCAGAAAGCAATGCGATATCACCAACGCTGGCACCGATTGTATTTGTTTTCGTAACCCAGGTAGAAACCGGATCCGATAGGTTAATTACTGTTACTGCCATCTTTATCCTCTACAAGTTTCATGAGCATTTTTTTAAGTTGATCAACATCATTAGCTAAACTTTGAATTTGCTCTTGCTGCTCTCTCCACACTTTTTTTCTTCTTCTAGCCTGATTAACTTCACTGGTATTAACATTTAAGATGACACCATTAGTAGTTCTTACTAAGTCTGGATGGCCATCTACTCGAGTGTATTTATTCATTATGTTACCATTGCAATTGTTCTAAGATCTTTAATGATCGGAATCTTAGAAGAGTTAGTTGAATTCATCACGATTTTAACTTGGAACTTAGTGAATGCATCAAGGAATCCACCTTGGCCACCCGGCATATACTCATAGTCTCTAAAGATAGCAGGGTTATCATCAGGTGGATTGTTTGAGAATTCTTTAACTTCAACCCAGTTAATTTCATCAAAGTTTGTTTCACCAGTTCCTACTTTGTAATACACATCAAATGTACCTGTCAAAGGCCTGTGAGCTCCAAACAAGATCTTCAATCCTACTGCTTGTTCTTCAAGTGTTACAGGAACAGTAACATGCTTCGCCGCAGAAGTACCTTGGCTAGGATGAGTTTCTTGCACAATTGAAATCGGTACGTTAAATCCATTCGTATTATTTGAATCTTGTTTATCGATAACATTTTCAAATGTAGTAATAGAAGCTCTTTGTAGATCTACGATCGGTGTAACTTTATCATCTTGGGTTGTCAGTGTTAGCTTAAGTGTAGTTGACTTAGCTCCAGATAAAGCTGCTTCATTTGAATCGCTGAAGATCGCTTGTGGTTCATCATTAGTATTGAAGTCATTTAGAAGTACAGTTCCGAAGTTTGTATCTTTTGCTCGGCTATATCCAGTTGACGTATTTCTATTGTTTGCGTATGATGCACCGTTTGTTAGTTTAATCTGCGCGGTGATGTTAGTTGAATTAGGCATCAGTGTTTGAATATTTGGTACATAATTATCAAACATCATATTCTGAGTTGCAAGTAATCCGTCACCACCTGTTCTGACACTGCTAGTAGCAGCAGAGTCCGCTTCAAAGGTATAACCTGTCCAATCAACTGATGTTACTGTTCGAGACCCGGTCATCATGGATCCAATGATACCGCCATAAAAAGTACTAGAGTTAATGTTCGGGAATCTAACTTTGTCATTTTTGATAAAGCCATGACAAGGTTGGAATACTCTTACAGTCGCATCGCCTGCAGTTGTCAACAGCGCGTTGTTAAACAATGGTACCGCTGGCACTGAAGCATTTTCAAGAATAGCATCACCAGATGTATTGAACTTAGCTCTATATAACTTAAACATCAAGTCTTTAGACTGATCAGGTGTCCATGTAAATCCATTCTGAGAAGTAAATAGAGAACCTAGTGTAGGCTGTCTATTGACTCGAGCTTCAGTAGATCCTAATACGAAATCATAAGTTTCGGCGACATAGGCATTGTATTCAATAGTTTCCGCTTTAAGAACAAATGCATATTCTCTATCAGGAAGAAGATAGACTGGCTCAGGAAATTCAAATGTAGTAGGTGCTGCTCTTACTGCAGCCATACTGTTAATGTCTGTCGGCAAATTAACATTAGCCGGTGAAACATATGCATAAGCATCTGGAATATGAATCGAGTTAGGTATGCCATTCTCGACACCTCTTAACTCGCCACGAATAGGAATCACCGAATCTTTTGTTGAAAGGAATGCGTCAACTTTAGTGACAAATATACCATTAGGATTTTCTTGTCCATTGATGTAGAATGTTTGAGCTAGTGGATCTCCAGCTCCTCCGCCATCACCGCCATCACCGCCTCCGCGATCCCCGTTATCTTGAGGAGGTGGAGGTGGTCTATTAATAAGAGTAAGCCTTTGCTCGATTCGAGTATTTCTAACTGTTCTTTGTCGAGTTTCTAGAACTCCAGAAGAAGTAAATACATTTGATGTTTTAGATAATGCGTCATTATCATTTCCACCTGTAATATCTAGAAGTTTAAATAATTTACTGCCTGTCCGGAATTTAAGAGATGAATTACTTGGAATAATAAATGATCCAGTGAGTTGTCCTTCAGCATTACTGATTAGGTCAGTTGCTCCACTTGGATGAGCAGTATTATTTGTGTAAGTATTTCCATCATCACCACGGCGCCTTGACCACGTTTGGAATGATTCACCTCGAGTATATGCATCAATCGCAATATCATTGAAATATGAGAAATGCTTAGTATTAGGTCTTAATCCTTCAGCTTTGAAGAATACTTTCTTTGATCTCATGAATGGAATGATTTGTACATCAATAACTTTATCAGCAATAACTTCTCTTCGAGTTGTTACACTACCTCTAACAGTAACTGTATTACCACTCGGCCGGCCAATCCAGCTATTTCTCCATGCACCAATGCTGTTAACTACTCGTGATCCGCCGTTAACAATTTTATTGACATTAACAATAACGTCAGGAGCATATCTCGTTTCAACCCATTCGTCAGATGCAGGTGATAGTCTCATTACTCCATTGTGAGTAATAACTGCGAATGGATTAACATTGAGTGTTCCTGTTGCTACATTTTGATTAACAAAAGTCTTTTCGGAAGCAATAGGAAGAATTACTAAATCACCTTTGAGAGTGGTTGAAGTTCCTGCGTCTGCAGAATCAAAAAGCATTCTAACATTTCTAACATGCTGTTCAGGCGTAAGTACACCTTCAAGATCATCGATGACTGCTCTATATTCGCCTCTATCGATTGCAGAGAAGCTATAGTCTTTGAAATTATCAACTAAGAAACCTGCTTTTGTTCTTGCATTTCCTGAAGAATCTAGAACAGAAAGACTTGATGTGTTGAGCTCTAAAAGACTTAGAGTAGTTAGTTCTTGAAGAGTATCAATTCTTTGCTCAAGCTCTGCGATATCTGACATTGTAAATCGCTTATTAGGAATGATTGCAGTAGATAGATCTGACTCATTCAGTGTAAAAGGATTCAAGTCGACATTCATAAGAAGCATAGAGTTTGTAGTAACAGCCGGCTGTTCTGGATCTAGATCAGAAACACCAGTCAATACTTCGACTTTACCAACTTGATACCCGGCAGAATTTTTTCTTGTGCTTTCAGCCGTTGCTACTAGCCTATCTCGTCTCGGCATATAGTAGGTAATATCGCCAGTAAATGTTTCAGTGTTTGTTGGGAGAAGATTAATAAGCCCAGCACCGCCACCACCATCAGAATCATATCCGTGACCAATGCCGCCAAGGAGAGATCCAGTCTTAGTTGCAACAGGTCTGAAGTCAGCCACATCTCTTAGAGGAACCGACTGGCCATCATTTTGCTCGTATGTAGGAATATCTTTATATGGAACTGTTGCAGTAGGATATGATGTAACATCAAAGAAGCTTCCACTAGTATGAGTGAAGTGTTTAAATCTTACATAGATGTCACCTGTCGGTGCAGACAAGCCACCCTTAAGAATAAGTTTACCGAATCCATAGTAATTATCTCTTTGGCCATTATCTAGTATCCAGTTCTGAGAAATATCAGCACCATCTGAATCTGTAAGCTTTACTGCATCAAGACTGAAGATGTCGGTCTTGTCTAGATCAATAAACTGCTGGCCACCTGAGTCAACATTAGCATCACCCGGCCATGCAATAGTGATATTTGTATCATTAAGAACTTTAGTACGTACAGTAGGAGAAGGCTTACTTACTTTAGCTAGAATTTCTAGAGTTTTACTTGCAGATGCACCAGTAACGTTAAACGCAGTCTGTGATGCGTCTGTAAAAGTAATAGTAGGAGACTCAATAGGTCCGTCAGTTGGAGCAATAATCCATTGACCAGTATTTTCAAAAGTTCCTGATGTTACGGACACACTGGAAGTTGAAGCTCCAGCGCCGTCAGTCGCGACAGTGTATCTTTCTTGAACCGAGATGGCGTCATATGAAGTACCTGTTTGTGTAGGCCTAACTCTTGGTAGAGGAAATAGCAAATCATTTTGTGCAGTATTTACTAGTTGAGCTACACCATCTACAAGGTTAATATCAAAGTAAGAAGTTGCGCTTGTTCCGATTGACTTAGCAGATCCAAATGATTTACCAGCAGCCATGCGAATATCGAAAAGATAATATCGGTGGAATGCACCATCTTCTTCAACCGCTCTAACTCTACATGTACCCAAGAAGTCACCGCCATAAGTTACAGCAGATCTAATTTCAAGCCTTTCAAATGCTGAGATGTTAGGAAGACCTTTGTTAGTACCGCCTAACACATAGTTTCCGTATTGCACAACTATAGCTTCATTTTCAATCGCTACTGTTTCTTGTGCTTTTGATACATTAATTTTTTCAGCAGGCATTTCTAAGCGGTAACCATCAATATAGACAATACCGTCAGTTACTTCAAGCTCTAGAGTTGAATCATTGAGATCATTGAATTTAGCATTAAAGGGTTTGACAATATAGTCGCCAGACTCTTCTTTTGTTCTTAGTGCTAAAGTATCATTAAGTACGTTATAAGAGTTTGTTGTAGTAGTAGTGTCAGTAATTCTACCACCGTTAACTTTAGTCAAGAATATAAAGTTCTCACCAGAAGAAATTTGGTCTCTAGTTGTTAGTACAAGCCTAATGCGGTATCTGTCAGCACCAGGAGCAGCAATATTAGGAACAGCCCCTTGGTTATCATAAAGATCGTTTGTATCATCAATTGACACTACATCTTCTACAAGCTTAAATCCTACATCGAAAGTTCCATCAATCGTGTATTTAGCTAAGTCAATTTGCTGTTTTTCGCAGAATACAAAATGCCCTTGTGCAAAGAAAACACCTTCTGCAATTGAGAACCGAAGGCCTTGACCGGATGCACCAGATGAAGCAGTAATCATATCATATGCTGAGCCTAGTCCAGCATTTTGTAGAGTATTACTGTTTCCAATAGTAACCGGCGATGAACCTGAAGTACCAGCTGACGTAGAAACATACTGAACAATGAGTGTATCAGGATCTGAACCAGTAGCTGGAATCACTTCTAGTACTTTAACAATAAGCTGTGGGTTAGGAGATGCTACTGTAAAGTCTTTACCGATAATATCTGCGGTGTTAGTCGGCAGTTGTCCTCCAGCAAGCTTAACAAAATTGACATTGCTTAAAGTTAAACCTCCGGGTTTAACCATCCCGCCTTCTCTAAAGATATTATTTCCAAATCTTTCAACTTCTTTTTGGATAATAGTTTGCAGCTGCGTAAGCTCGCGAGCCTGCAAAGCTTTACCCGAATTAAATAGAATTCGATGGTAATTATCGCTATCTCGAAAGTCGTCTTTATATGTTGTATTGAACGTGGTTGTAGTTAGATTTGTTGCCATTCTTTACACCGTTATGATAACTTTAATATCTTCTGTCTGAGCTGACGACCGAATAACACGAGCCCGGTTTTCAATATAGAGTACATCACCTGAGTAAGCATCTACTGAAGAGTATTTATCTCCGCTATCAATAGTGGCTGAGCCAGATCCAGATCCCGTGATCGTTTCGCCGTCAGAAAATACACCGGCGATGCTATTACTATTTTGATGGAAGAAAATCTTATTGCCACTTGCACTATCGAGTTCATCAACAAAGGCCGTAGCTCCAGATGTTCCACCAGTTATAACTTCATCTACTGCAAATCCAGCTGCAGATATTGTAGTTGTAATTGTCATAAACCTTGAAGCTTTAGAGCTATTGCCAGTAAATCGAGGTCCTGCCACAGCGCTATCAGTCAAGTCTAAGTTCTTTAAAAGCAAGATTTGTCTAAAATCGTTAGTGATATTAAATGTGTCACCTTCCGCGCCAGAAGGTTTAATGTTGAACATCACCGACGATGATTTCAAATCTTTAATAGATGAAACACCGATTCCTTCTGCCGTAGATAGGATAGGTCTTAGGCTAGCATTTCCAGTTACTGTTGCACTAGCATAATCGTATCCAGATCCTAATCCACCAGATTCATTATCCATTTCAACTTTGACGATTGTTCCGCCAGAAATTGTTGCAGTCGCTGAAGCTCCAGATCCATTCCCTCTAATTGTAATCGCAGGAGCTGTGGAATAACCACTACCACCATTTACAATGTCAAATCCTAGGATAGCACCTTTTCTTGCAGTATTTTGAATATTCAGCTGTTGCAATTCAAAAGCATTTGCAGATGAAGAATCGATAGTAATATTTTGAACCGGTAAGAAACTAGATGAAAGGAATGTGCCAGCTCTAGAAGCAGAGATCGCATACATTAGTTTCCAAACATAACCGTCTGAAGTTTTAAATGCTTCAACCTGATTTACTCCGGCATCTGTAAAGCTAGGTTTTACAATAGATGGGTTAGCTGTACCAGTTGCATCTCTACCTTGTTGTAGGCAAATATAAATCTCTTGGTCTTCGGTCATTACATAATATACGTTTGTAGGATAACCAGTTAGATCATCTCTCCAGGATGAATATATTGTACCTGAAGTCCAGTTATTTCTAGGAATAACAAATGAAGTACCTGTAATTTTTTTAACTGATTGCAAGTTTGATCGTGCTTCTCTCTCTTCTTCTAGAGATCGAACTGGAGTAATGACGGTGTCGGAGCTATCATAAGCATCAGCTTTACCAATACCGATAAAGTATTCATTAGTATCTGCGCCGTCAGTAACTTCCTGAAACAGAAGATCTGCGAATTTTTGTTTTAAAGAGTCTGTTGCTATCGCTACCATATTATGTCACCGTTGTTACTGATTGATTGCCTACTAAGAACCAATTGCTTCCATCCCATATACACATCGCTCCTTCATTTGTAGCGATCGCAAAAGCGGTATTGGTACCAAAACTTGTAGGCGTAATTGTTGCGGTTCCGGCACCTTTGTTTGTAAAAATTTTATATTCTCCAGTTGTTGTTCCATCTGGAAGTCCTACTGCAAGAGCTGTACCTTTGTTACAAATGATATATGTTGCAGATTGAGATGCATTACCATCTGCGCTAATCTCAACAGCTTCTAAAGCTAGTTTGCTAACTTCAACCGAACCAGTGCCTTTAGAGTTGAGATTAAGATTAACATTTGTATCTCCACCCGATGCATTGATCTGAGGATTATTAGAAGTTGCAGCGTTAATGATTGTTACTTCATTAACTGCAGATGCTGTAGCGGTAAACTTAATAAGCTCATTGCTGTTTGTGTCGTTGATTGCAGTTGTAACTTTCGGAGTAGAAAGCGATGGACTGGTCAGAGTTTTGTTTGTAAGAGTCTGAGTGGCTGTATCGACTACAATAATGCCTGTAGCATTTGGAATCTGCACTTGTCTATCGGCTGTAGGGTTAACTGCAGTCAACCGAGTTTCATGCGCGTCTGTAAGAGCACCTTCGAAAACAATTGCGCTATCTTCAAATGATACCTGAGAAGATAGCACATCGCTATCTCCACCAATTCTTTGATAAATTTCTACAAAATTCTCATTAATTTTTGACCCGGCAGATCGTAATGTATCTCCGGTTCCATCATTTGCTGCTGTGCCAATTGCGATGTTTTGTCTAGTCATCATTCCACTCTTTGGTTTATGTTATTTATATCGTCGAGTCGCTAGTATAGCGTGTAAACATGTCATTATCCATAGTTTCTAGCGTCAAGGACATATCTGGTCCTGCTGAATCCGGAGATGCACTATCATCTAGTGTAAAGGAATTAGCGCTCAACAGTGTTGCAATAGTAGGATAGAAGTTTGATAGTTCACCGGCACTCATACCCGAAGTAGTATATAGAGAAACAATTTGGTTTACACCGACTCTGAAAGCTTGTGTTGTTGCGCCAGAATCGATAAGAGCTGTAAGTTCAGTAGTTTGACCAGATGGAGACAATATAGATTCAGATGATATAATAAATCCTTCACCAGTGTCAGAGTCTATCAATCCAGTAGCATCAATCGATAAAATAGCTTCTTCAATTGATGCTACCTGTCCAGCAAAATAAAATCCGGCAGGGTGCACAAACTTTTTATATAGCGATTCGTAGTCTTGAGTTGATATACCAACTTTAAGCAAGATAGAAAAGATTTGATATAGTTCATTATCTTGAATAAATTTTTGAGAATCAAATCCGGTCTGTGATTCTCCTACAATAAAGATTTGATCTTTTGGATATTCTACAGTAACTACTTCATTAAAGAAACCTCTAAAAAATCCTTCAATTGATACGAGTGTACCCTTTGATCTATAGAACGATGCAAGAAGCATGGCCATAAGTCTAGGATTTTGAAAAAACGTAGAAGCTTGTAATCCATTTCCAATTTCTTTAATTAGCTCATCTAGATATTCAATATCAGTTTCTGCGATATCTCTAACATGGTGCAAATCTTTAATTGCTCTAGAGAAAGCTTGACTACCATCACTATCTAAGAACTCATAGTATTTGTCAAGCAAAGTAAGAAGCTGAGGATTTTCTTGTTCATAAAACGACGGTACAACTTCGCCTACTTTAGATGTAGTAAGCGTTACGTCACGTCTATTTTTATCTTTTACCGTATGGCTCATGTGCTCAATGTGTCAGCTGTGTTTTGATAGTCAATCGTAGCAATAGCAGAAGATAATTCGTTTATCTTCATGATATAGTTACGCAGAGGCTTGATTGTCGATTGATTTGCTGGTATAGCAGAAACTTTAATATTAGATCCATTATATCCTGAAATTTGAATTCCAACGATTGATACTTTTCCTTGACTAGGTATATATGAACCTACGTTATCTTTTACAACTTCACCGGTAGATAGATTAACCAATTCTAATTTAGTATCTGATAGTTTATTTCTAAAGAAAACGAGAGATGCATCGGCATCAAGAAATGCTGAAGAAGTTACACTATGAACAACATCATCTGCAGCGGCAATCTTTATTGGAAAGTCGACTGCTACATCTGAAAGAATATTTAAAGTCGGAGTAATTCTTTGTTCAATTTTAATATCTATTGACGAGTTAAGAATAGCTGGTGATAGATCATCAATCTTTGCTAGTAGTTGAGATCTTCTAAGAGTTGCGCCAAATCTATTTAAGTCGGTAGTAAAGAAGTCATTAATTAGTTTTTGCACGCTAAACTGAGTTGTTTCAAGAGTGTCACCTGTCAAATCCGGATCAAAGTTAAACGATGTAGTCGTTTGAATAAATGATTCGAGTGGATCTGCAAACACAGTATCAATAGATACAACTGCTAAGTTATCAGACAACTGAGTCTGGATAGAGTTCTTTACTTGAGTTTGCGTAGAAGCAGCTACGCCGTCTTTAAACTTTAGAGCAACATATACTCTTCCATAGATAGGAGGAACATTATCATTGCCTCCCCATGAAATAACGTCTTCAACAGTAGATGAATGTCTTTGAAGAATAATAGCTTTATAGTCTTCAGCGGTAATCAGTCTTTGCTGTGT
>Ga0213868_10002881_pt1 | contig 16286 bp, 14 predicted proteins | sample PICome_9_FD_160087 | JGI IMG/M metagenome (GOLD analysis project Ga0213868, IMG submission 160087) | Coastal seawater microbial communities near Pivers Island, North Carolina, United States - PICO127 | ecosystem: Environmental > Aquatic > Marine > Coastal | place: USA: North Carolina...
ATCTGGGTGCGGTAGCGCAAAAACTCGACCGAAAGAGTTAAGCGTAGATTTCGTTGTAATTGGTGGCGGCCTAGGGGGATGCGCGGCGGCCTTATCAGCACTCCAATCCGGACTAACAGTCATTATGACCGAAGAGACTGACTGGGTTGGTGGACAACTCACCTCTCAAGGTGTCCCCCCTGATGAACATCAGTGGATCGAAGAATTCGGATGTACACAAACATACCGCGATTTACGAAACGCGATTCGCAACCACTATAAAAAGAATTACCCACTCACTGCAGATGCCCGTGGCAATAAAACTCTGAACCCTGGCAGCGGCTCGGTTTCCCGTCTTTGTCATGCTCCCCGGGTAGCCCTAGCGTGTATTGAGGAAAAGTTGGAACCCTTCATCTCCACTGGCAAATTGACGCTCCTCAAACAAACGATTCCGGCAGCAGTCGAAGCCGATAATGATGAAGTTAAATCAGTCGAGGTATTGAATCTCGAGAGCAATACCCACTTGATTCTGCGTGGCCGATTTTTTGCCGATGCCACAGAGTTAGGTGATCTTTTACCACTAGCCAAATGCGAACATGTGGCAGGCACAGAAGGGAAAAGTGCCACTGGTGAGTTGCACATGCCAGAGAAAGCCTCGAGATCTAATCAACAGGCCTTCACCATGTGTTTCGCTATTGATCACAACGAAGGTGAAAACCATATCATCGATCAACCTCGTGAATATGGATTCTGGAAAAACTTCATACCCGAAATCACCCCACCTTGGCCGGGACGCCTCCTAAACTTCAACTACACCCATCCCTCTAGTGGCCGTTCTAAACGATTAGGCTTCAATCCAACCGGTCCGCACCAGACAGGTATTATTAACCTTTGGACCTATCGAAGAATTTTAGCTGCTAAAAATTTTCTACCTGAAAGCGACTTAAAGGACATCAGCCTAATCAATTGGCCGCAGAACGATTATTTACTGGGAAATTTGGTCGATGTGACTCGCGAGGAACAAAAACACCACATAGCCCGAGCGAAACAATTAAGCCTTTCGCTGCTCTATTGGCTGCAAACAGAAGCTCCACGCGATGATGGTGGTCAAGGCTGGCCAGGTTTGCGTTTAAGGAATGACATCATGGGGACCAGTGACGGACTTGCTAAGTATCCCTACGTTCGAGAATCGCGCCGCATCAAAGCCCTGAAAACTATCTTAGAGCAGCATTGTGGCGTGAAAAATCGAATGCAAATTAAGGGCCTAAATGACGCCAAGGGACTGAGAGCTAAGAGTTATTTAGACTCAGTTGGGATTGGACATTATCAAATTGATGTTCACCCCAGCTCTGGAGGCGACAACTATATCGATTTCGCGACCCTTCCATTTGAAATCCCTCTCGGCGCGCTCATCCCTCGCCGCCTCAAGAACCTTATTCCAGCGTCGAAAAACATCGGGACAACTCATCTAACCAACGGCTGCTACCGACTCCATCCAGTCGAATGGAATATCGGAGAAGTTGCCGGGATTCTTGTGAGTGAATCCATCGCCAAATCCACCGATCCTGAGCATTTCTATACAAATAAAAAACGACTTAACGAATTCCAAGACACCCTCCTCAAGCGAGGGATTGAAATCCGGTGGCCAAAAACCTTTTAACAAATTTTTAAGCGGTAGTTATGCCTAATAAAAAGGTCTCCTCAACTATTTCTCAGGATTTTTTAGTCGTGAAACTTTTAATGACGACTTTCGTTATCGGCGTCTTCTTCAACCTTTATCTCTTTGCTGTTCATCCACCATGGATGGAGCAAATACACTCGTTCTTTGAAAGCGATCGTCCTGAATACCGTAAAAGTAAGTGGCAAACAAAAGATGAGGTTTTTCGGTCTTTCCTAGCTATCAGTATCGCCAACGCGTGCATGTCCGCGCTCTTATGGTTTCTCGGTTACAAGGTCTGCAAATTTATGGTTAAACGGCCTCTCAAAAAAGCAGGGTTCGGATCTGCCGCGCTTGCTCGAGCCGGTTCTTGGGTGTTCCTAATCCCTTTCTCGGGTCCTGCAGCCATTTTTGGACTCTTTATGTGCCTAGGGGCGGTCACATCAGGGAGAGCACAAGAGCACCCATGGGTCCTCTTAAATTTACTCAGCCCTATCGCAACAATAGCGGTCCTAATATTTTTATTCCCCCGAACAAAGGACGTCGAGAAGGCATTTGATATCATAAGCCCTCCGGAGGAAGATCAATAAAGACACCCTCTTTATCTGCTGCTTTTCTTCTAATTTTTCATCGTACTTTGATAAGACAGAGCAACTTGGATTGATAAATCAGCATCTGAAGGGCGATATAAAAAAGCCCTATTTCTTCGTGCTATTCGTACTCGTTCCCTGCCCTCCCGTAATTGGTGACCAGTGAGCCGCCCTAAATCTCCATTCCCCATTTTCTTTCGCGAACACCAAGGTGGCACGGGTCATATAGTGATCCACAGCAGGTCGCCCCTTCATTTTTTCAGCTCCTTCTGCGTAGAACATTGCTACCGCGACTTTTCCCGCCTTAACAGGAACTACGGTGATATGCTTTGGTTGTATTGAATTACTTTCAATTGCCGGAAGATTCTTTTCGAGCTCAGGTGTCACATGATTAAGAAGGCCACCACTTGACCAAAACTGATACGAACCATTCTCTGAGTTGATTGGGCTCCAATGTTTCTTATTATTCACCAAATCATACATCTTAAGAACGGTAGCCGTAACTTCTTCAATATCCTTATCCTCTTGGGAGGATCCATGATTTTCAGCCACCAGCACCAACTTTAATGCCTCTTTATCTTTATCTGAGCCAACATGAGTGATTGTTTTCCTTCCTGTTTTTCGGTCCCACTTAAAATTGGCCGAGTAGTTATACGTCTTTCCTTTAAGTGTTTCAGTATGCTCCCGTTTTTCCTCATTCGTCCCAAATTTCACAATATCAATGAGAGTTGAAAACGGCTCACCTTGGTCAAAACCTGAATAAGAAGAGAAAATTTCCTCCCTTTTGGAGTCGTAAGTTACAAACCCAGATCCAGTACTGAGAATTCTCCCATCTTTCGTCGTCCATTGGTGGGTTTCTAAGATCTTTGTATGGTCGCTACTCAACTGACAAGTAATGGAGATATCGTAGGCCACCCCAACTGGGATGCCTGGAAAAAGATCAGTCGTTTTTGCACTCCCCGTCCAAGTGCTTAAGTCATTATTAGCCTGTCTAAAATTAACGTACTTTTGCCAAACCTTCCCACCAGATTCTGCAAAGCCATTCGCTCCAGTAATAATTGTTACCGCCGTAAATACATGGAAACCTTTTCGCCCAAACAACTTAAAAATATTCATCTCACCTGAATAAGCGTAAAAAAGAAAAAAAACGTATCATCTAATTATGTTTTTTATTGTGAACGAAGTAGATCGCATAGACTCATTGAGACATTCCCTTCGTAGACGTCTCCAAACCCAATCCAATCTGGCCCCAAAGCGAAATCAAACCCCACCCCAGTAAAAGCAATAATCTAATCCTTATGATAAGTTCTTTTCTAAAAACCTTTCGACAAATCAAAGACACCAAAATTCTGAGGGCTTTAATTATTTCCACTATACTTACGCTCACCTCGATCATGCTAGCTCTCGTTCTAGGTGCGACACTGCTTGATTCGATTATGGATAATTTCTCAAAGACGCTGGCGTCCTGGTTTGGGGAGGGAGAAGGATGGTTTCGGGGTATAATTCAATTTATGGGAGGATCCGTTATTTTAATTTTAAGCTACTTTTTATTTGCCGGAATTCATGGTGCCTTCGTGGGAATCTTCATCGATGATATCTTAGATGTAATTCACCAACGGTATTACCCTGATATTCAGTGGAATAAGCCTCCATCATTTCTGACTTCATGCCTTTTCTCGGCTCGCATCTTTTTAATTACCATCTTCCTCAATATTCTGGCTTCGCCTTTATTGCTAGTTGGTTGGTTTATTCCCCCGCTCGGCCTAGCTTTACAGATCTTTCTTAATGGCTATTTGCTAGGCAAAGAATATGGGCAACTTGTGGAACTCCGCTTTCCCAAGGGACATTCCCTTACACCAATACCAAAATATTTTTCTAACGGAAATATTGCCGCAATCATTTGGATTATCCCAATCGTTAATTTAATTGCCCCGATCCTTCTCGCCGGCTCAGTTCTTCATAGCCGGATGAAACTTAAAACCCAGTAACGACTACCTCCCTACTCAAGGTCCCGCGTTGACTCTCTTCCAGTAAAAGTAAATCCCGAGAGGTTAAATGATTTTTTCAAATACCGATTTCACCATCCATGTGGATTAAAGCCCACAGAGTGAAGATGATATGACACTTCGATTCCTTGATTGTAGATCACTTCAGGTCAGCAGAAGAACGCATGCAGGCCAGCCTCATTCGGAGAAGTCGCTTGACTTCACAGGACACATTGTAACCTTCACGACCTTGGATTAAGCGTTACTGCTTCAACCAGATTCACACCTGCAGCATGATCGTAAAAAAATCAAAGCGCCTCATTGCCTTCCTCAAGACAACTGCGATCGGCGGACTTTTATTTTTGTTGCCACTGATTGTGTTGGGTGCGCTCGTTGGGCAAATCGCTCCGATTGTCCTGGCGGTTTCATCATTTCTCAATAAATACGTTCCAGTGCAAACAGCAACTGGGATTGCTCTTCTCGTTGGACTATCCATCGCCATCATCCTACTGCTCTGCTTCGCCGCTGGGGTGTTTGCCCGCTGGTCACTCGGGAGAAGAATCTCAATCGCTTTCGAGAAAAGGCTCGCACTCTTTTTCCCACGCTACTCAGTTCTCAAAGATCAGATGGCCGATACCATTGGGGGAGATGAGACAAAGCCACAAATGAAGCCCGTGCTCGTAACCTTCGATGAATATTACCGTATCGCCTTCGAGACAGAACGTGACGAAAAACAAGGCTTGGCCACGATCTACCTGCCCGGTTCGCCTGATCCATGGTCGGGCAAAGTAGTGATCCTAAAACTCGATCGTGTCACCCGATTGGATGCAGACTTTGGCGATGCTGCTGCAACCTGCGAACAAGTGGGCCGAGGATCGATTGCGACGATCGGCAAGCTAACTCTAAACTGTAGATAAACTAAAATATGAAAATAAAAACTGGATGTGTAGGCTTTCATATCACTTTCAGGGTTCCAAATGACGATGTCGCACAGATCGAAACCTTTTTTGAAAAGCACGAAGATTTTATGCGTGAGACACATCACATTGAAGGAACCGTGGAACCAGTCGTTCTCTGCTATGCAGTGATGAGAAGTCCTGAATTTAGCAACCCCCTCGAGCCCGATCTTGGAGAAACAGGACATACCCTCTATGGGATAACAGAAATATACAACGGGCCAGAAGGCGCTCAAATGCATATGCAATTAGGACAACAGAGGAATGAATTATTTGGAGAGCTGATCAATCTAACTTCAAAATACTGTGTAGGCGGTATTTTGGGGGCTCCAGTGATGCGATCTATGTAAGCCCCATTAAAAATACGACCCTCCGTTTTATTTCAACGCTCGATTGATTCATGCGATAGCTGAAAGAAGTGAGGGGGTTACTTCCTCGAAACACTGCTCCATAATTGACAAAACAGAGACTCCAAATCTCTGGGAGGTTTTCCCGTAAGCGAGATAAGGGGTTTTTTGAATAAGCTTCCAACGCAATCCCCGCCATCTAAAGCGCACCACCTCACTGGGGGGAGTATCTACCGCCGCTCTCACCTAATACCGTGACAGATCTTTTGATCCTAGTAGGGGTGCTACTCCCAAAACAATTTGTCGAATCTTATGGCGTAGAGCTCTGCATTGCCTTCGAGCTCAAACCGGACCGTAACGGGAGTCGCCACGTATTTGTCGAGCTTGAAGCCATCAGACCATTTGACGATCTCTCTGGCCTTGAAACCACCAGTGATCGGTTCGCTATTTTTGATTATTTTCCCGCTGGGATCGAGTAACGAGACGGTGATGCTACCGGAAGAGACGTTGCAACTGATTTTCATTTCATCGCCGGCCAGACAAATCTTGTGGGGCAGGATATGCGCCTTGGCTTTGGGATCGACGAGTTTATAGCCGGTCTCGAGATTCTCGATCCGGTCATCGCTGATCTTGAAAAGCTTGGCATTTTTTACGGCCTTCACAAAAGGCGGCTTCTGCTGCATCCGATAGACATGCCTCGGAGGTAGGACAAACTCATCGGAATCAGGACCAATCCTTACCAAGTTCTTGCCGACCGGGGAGTCTTTAGCGAAGGCATACTTCCCGGCTTTTTTGTCGTCCGGTTGTAGCAGCCAAGCCATGTTGAATCGCGCTATCCCGCCTTCGATGGAGCGAACATAAATAAATCCTTCACTAGGTGTCCCTTTTCTTCCCTGGGTGATCCACGAATAATTGCCAGGACCTTCTTTGAGCAAACGATTGACGGGCCATGTCTTACCACCATCGAAACTAGCCCATACGTTGACGTTTGCCCGATTCTGTTTCTCCGGCAAACTTGGATCGGGCGAACTGAACAGAAGAATATCGCAGTCGTCACGGTCGAGCCTCAGCAGCCCGGCTTTGCAGCCGTAAATATCAGGCGGTCCGTCAAACAACTCATCGTCTTCGTTAAGATCACGCCAGGTCTCTCCACTATCATCGCTATAGGCGATCCAGCGATTCCCCTTCCTCGCACTCGTTCGAGTATTAATGTATATTGTCCCATCCTTAAGCTCGACCAAACCGCATTCACCGGTTCCCTTCAACGGAAAGGGTTCGCTTGAGTGCCATGTCTTTCCATGGTCGTCGCTGTAAACCGCGTTGGAATAAGAGTTTTGATCTCCACCCTGTTTGCGATAATCCGGCATTACATGAGAGGCGGCCAGAAGGCGACCCTTATGCTGGCCGTGCTTAATGGTGATACCGGGGCCGTGCGCCGGGTTGGGGCTTGGAAAAAAACCTCTGGAGTCTTTATGCAAGACGATCTTTTCAAGTTTCCAAGTCTTGCCGTGATCCCGGCTCTTATACATGAACGGAACGGGATGGAGAGACGTCATGAAAACCATGATCTCGCCAGTATTCTCATCAACCACGCTAGTGCCTAGCGTAGCATAGGCAAAATGCTTATCATTACCCCACCCTTCCCCATCGTATGGCCCGATACCAAGGGATTTCCAATCCATTTCGATCGATTTGCCGATCTGCTGGCGCTCCGACCAGGTCGCTCCCCCGTCTTCTGATCGCCTAAGATAAATCTCATGGATATCTTTTCCTCCCCCGCGGCCAAACATCAGGACTGTGCCATCCATGGCGACTGAAAGGGTACCATGTAGACCGAGACCACCTTTATCCCACTGCTCAAAAAACGGTTCAGAACTGCCGATGACCGAGGAAACATTTAGGCCAGCACGAGACTTGGTCGAGTCAGGCGTCTCCTCAGCCCTCACTATTCCGGTGACTGCAACCCAAATAGCGGCACAGGCAACAGACCTTCCTAATATAGGGAACTCACTTCTCTTTGATCCTCTCATGGCTTTCCTTATTCGTAATTCATTAGAAATGAAACCTAATCTGGAATACCCAGACCTAGGAAGCGAGATGACAATACTCAAAAATTGACAGGTTCAGATGTCGAGACCAATCAGTATCAAACTCAATTGATTACTTTCACACCAAACGCAACCAGCCCAAATCGGCACTTCCGTGTAAAGACGAACTAGGGCCTAGCCTTTGGGAAGCCTTAAACCCGTGGGAGCAAAAGGTTTTTTCAGGCATTAGACTCTACCCATCCTACCGGGGGAACACCTGCCGCACGCTCGATATAATATGGTAAAGGAGATTTTCGGGCCTCTAAGATGGCTGTAACTCCGATTGGGGTTTAATTCGATTTTTAGGGCGTGAACACTTATGTTAGGCTCTACTTTTCAATCGCAAGTGCGACTCCAACTCCTTCCCGCCAAAAGTAATTTTCTAGCAGTCAAACGAAATGAGACGATTCATACACGTAAGAACCCACTTTCTTTTGGTTTCGCTGGTCTTGCTTGGACACATAATCCTACTAGCGGATGACAACACAGGGAAGGAGCTAGCCCGGCAACCCATCGCTTTTAAAGCACCCACTTTGGATTCGAAACCTCTTAAAATCGGTTCACGCAGAGAGCTGTTCGTCGACAACTACATCTTGGGATCCCTGCGCGGCAGCGCTAAAAGACGACTGTTTGCGATGACTCCAGCGACCAATAAGACCAAGGATGTCGCCATGACTCATGATGCTGATTGGGAGGGGCCTTGGTGTCGGTATGCAAAGTATATTCAGGACAACGGCGTCATCAAAGCCTGGTACATGGGCCACCACACCTACGGATGGAACAAAAACATGAAAATTACGGGTGGGCGTCTGTGTTACGCGATCAGCACGGATGGACACACCTTCGAAAAACCCAATCTTGGGATCTACGATTGGATTGGGTCAAAGCAAAACAACATCCTTTTTGACGATACCACTTTTAAAGCAAAAGATAGCGGAGACTGGATCGCTACCCATCAATTCAACCCGTTTATAGACACGAATCCGGCAGCGCCGGCGGCGGCTCGATACAAAGGATTTAGTGGACAAGGGCACCATTGCGGAAAGACAGGCCTCTATGCCTACCAATCCATTGACGGCATCCACTGGGAAGTCGCAAGCGACGGGCCGATTGTTAGCACTGACTATTCTTTGGACTCCTGCAACCAAGGGTTTTGGGATGCCGAACGAAAACGCTACGCCGTCTATTTCCGTCATCTACGTAACGACTCAGGCGAATCAGGAATCAAGGCTCCAGGCTGGAAACGCGATATCCTTGTGACCTTCTCCAAAGACTTCGTTAACTGGACCGAGCCACAGTGGCTCATCTATCATCGGGACGACGGGCGGCCAGGTACGGAGCTAGAGCACCTCTACACCAACGAGGTGAAGCCATACAAACGCGCACCACATATTTACCTCGGCTTCCCGGCGCAGTTCAATGGATCGGTCGACCCCATGCTAATGGCGAGCCGCGATGGCCTCCACTTCTATCGCTGGATGGAACATCCCGTCATTCCAAAATCGGCACCTGCTGATCGCCAAAAAATCCGATCTAACCATCTTTGGCAGGAAATGGTAGAGCTTCCTGAAGAGCCAGACAAACTCTCAATGTACGCCAGTGAGAACCTAGGTATAAAAGGACCACACGAGGACGGCAGCTTTCCCCGGGTCCGCCGATTCACAATCCGCAAGGACGGTTTTGTCTCTGTCCGCGCTGGAGCAGAACTCGGCGAACTCGTCACCAAACCGTTGATTTTCACTGGCAGCAAATTGACCGTGAATTACAACGCCCAACTCGGGGAAGCCGGCGAAATTCGTATTGAGGTTCTAGATGGCAAAAAACAACCGATCTCAAGTTTCGCGTTGAAAGACTGCAACCCGCTCTCCGACGATGATATAGACGCTGTCGTCACATGGAAAGGTGGAGACGACTTAAGTAATCTCGCAGGCAAGCCGATCCATCTGCGTTTCGTCCTGAATCAGGCCGATCTATTTTCGTTTCGGTTTACGGAATAGGCGAAGAGCAAATTTTCGAAGGCCAAAAGCCAGCCAGCGAGTGGTGAGACCGGAAAGCTCAGGAGAAGACAGAGTAGAGTCGACCAAAGCACCTTTCCCCAACCTCCTGAGTTAAATCTGTGGCTCATAGCTGCTCATTGGTCCTGTCGTGACGAAAAGGTGGGGTGGTGGTTTTACTCACCTAGAAATCCCTTTGAACCAACCTAAAGAACTTCTTTTGCTTAGTTTCGTTGGGCTTCTTGAACTCCTCCACGACTCCCCCGCCATCTAAAGCTCCCCACCCCACCGGGGAACATCTTGCGGACGCCCTACATAATACGGTGGGAGATTTTTGTGACTAGATTGTGTGTCTCTAATATGGGTGTTACTCCAACTGGGTTGTTATCCTGCAGACCAAAGGCGGCTTCAAAGCCCTCCCACCAAAAGGAAATTGCTGGCAGTAGCCCGGAACATTAGGTTAACCTAATCTAATAATATGAAACTACCTAGATATTGGGCAAAGGGGTCGGCGGGAAAGGTAATGGAGGACTTCGCCTGCTGGGGATGGTCAGATATAAGCGTAGAGGAGGCACAGGAAAGAGGTGAGCAACGAGCTGCTTCTGTGGCAAAGATTATCCGTAGCGGCCTACGACCGGACCACTATCTATACGGTGATCGTCCGATGCGAGAGAAGATTATCGAGGAATGGGAGAGAGAAGATGCAACGACCTATGCCGCCGTTACTCTGAATGCCTACGGTTGTCAGATCCTTAATACGGCGAGTGTCATGTTTGTTGACGTAGATCTTCCCATGATACCAGCTTGGGATACGATCAAACACAAACTGGCAGGGATTTTAGGAAATAAAGATCCCTCTCCTAGAGAACGCCAGGAGTCCGAGGCTCTTGCCAAGATCGAGGAAATGATCAGGATGGATCGGCAATGCGGCATTCGGGCCTATCGAACATCTGCTGGACTCCGATACTTGTTCACCCATGCTCACGCCGACCCAACTGCCGAGAGCACGCTCCGTGCGATGGAAGCACTTGGCGCTGATCCACTCTATATGCGGCTGTGCAAGATTCAGGAATGCTTCCGGGCACGGCTTAATCCGAAGCCATGGCGTTGCGGAATAAAACCCCTGCGGATCACTTACCCATGGGAGGATGAGACGGCGGAGCAAAGTGCGCTCCATTGGATTGCCGCCCATGAAAAGAAGGCGCAGGAATATGCGACATGTTCGCTTATAGGCCAATTCGGATCCAAGACCATGGACACGGAAATTGCCCGCGTAGTAGAGTTTCATGACAGCGCGACTAAAGCGGAGTCAGGGCTGACACTTGCGTGAACAGGCACAATGCGGAATGGAGTGATAAGTGATAAGACATACATGGTTTGAGAGATCCGACACCTTGCTCGGCCCCATGCTGGCGAGATCGTGGTCTCAGCTCTATTTGAGCACAAGGTTTCGCTGTGGCACACTTCCAGCGGAAATTAGGTTCCAGAGTTTGAGACGGTTCGCCCCCACTCACACCACTGGGGGAAAACGCGGCGGACGCTCCATATAATTAGGTGGGAGATTTTTTGGTCCCTAATATGGGTGTGACTTAGATTGGTTTGTTATCCTTTAGCCCAAATGCGACTTCAAAGCCTTTCCCGCCAAAAGGAAATCCCCTAGCAGTGATCTGAGATCGTGGTAAACTTCGACATGTAGGCAAATGTGACGGTAAATGAAATGTGTTTAAGGATAGAACCGCAGGTTTTATAAAGGGAATATTATGAGAAAAGTTATTACAGCAGCGGCATTTTTTTTATTTGTTGTCATTTCACAGATTTCGGTCGCCCAGCAGATCGATGTTGGCACTCTTCTTGAGGAGATGGTAGATCGTTCAAAGCTCGCTGAGTTCCCAGAACCTGTATTTCAGTGTAAACAGTTCAGCAGCTACAACAGAGAGACTATCGCGGTCGGCGAGGAAGGCTGGTTCGCAAATGCCGACTCGTCATTTTTTGAAGGCTATGAGGATGTTGACGGAAGACGTGAATGGATCATGATGGATGTCGATGGCCCCGGTTCAGTGGTCAGATGGTGGCTTACGCAGCAGAAGTTTGACGGTACGGTCAGGATATATCTTGATGGCTCAGATGTAGCGATCTTTGCTGCAACTTCTGACAAGATCGTTGGCGGAGACGCGATCACAGGGAGGCCTCTCAGCAATGTTGTCGGCTGGAACGGTCGAAATCTTTATATGCCGATCCCATTCAACAAACATTGTAAAATAACTTACGACGGCCCAAATGCGAACGTTACCGGTAAGTTCCCTGACTGCCATTACTACAACATTAATTACATCAAGTATTCAGCTGGAACGGATGTTAAGACCCTTACAAAGAACGATCTTACAAAACATTCAGCTCTGATCGATCAGGTGCAGGAAAAGCTTTTAAAGCCTGAAGAGAACAAGCTTGCAGTATCGAGAAAAGCAGCTGGGGGAAAAAAGACGCTTAAAAGTGGTAAGAGCCTTACTAAAAAGATCAAAGGTGCTGGTGCGATCAGTTCGCTCGAACTGAAAATTGACTCGGACGATATTGCAACCGCGATGCGCACTACCGTAATCAGCATCAGCTTTGACGGCAAAGAACGTGTACTCTCTACGGTCGGTGAATTCTTTGGATGTGGACCTGGCCTGAATCCTTTTAAGGGTTGGTGGCGACAGGTGCAAAGTGATGGCTGGATGAAGTCCTGGTGGCCGATGCCGTTTAAGAAGAACGCTACGGTTAAGATCATCAACTATGGTGATGCTGACGTTTCTGTCGAACTTGGTCAGATCGGCATCAGCGACTGGAAATGGACCGACACAACGATGTACTTCAACACCACCTGGCGAAGTGAGAATAACATGAAAACCACCGAACCTTTTGACTGGAATTTCGTGACTATCGAGGGCAAGGGCGTTTATGTGGGCGATACACTGGCACTTTTCAATGAAGCGATTCAGCCTCATCCGAGGGGCACCGGTACATGGTGGGGCGAAGGCGACGAAAAGATATTCGTTGATAAAGAAGCTTTCCCGTCAACCATTGGTACTGGCACAGAAGATTACTACGGATATTCATGGGGCGTTGGAGGCACCTTTAGTGCACCTTTCCATTCGATGCCTCGCGGTGACGCAAACGGTAATTATACTCTGCCAAACCATACGACCAATACCAGAGTAAGGTCACTCGACAAGATACCATTTAATACGCACCTCAAGTTAGACATGGAAGTTCTACATTGGCAGAAGATCGCAGTTCTGGATTATGCTGTCACCACCCACTTCTATGCTGTTGGCACTGCGGAGGCAAACGGTGACCTTACACCTGAAAAGGTTCAGGTTAAGCTCGGTGATCCCAAGGTTGCTGCTGCTGAAGCTGAAGCTAAGGCCAAGGCGGCAAAGGAAGCGTTAGAGTCGAAATAACCCCCTTTCTCCCCCATGTATTCCGCCCAACCCGGGTTTCCGCGACCTTTCCAGCCAAAAGCAATTTCCTAACAGTAATCCCGAACGCCCTCCGGGAGTGGATCACTTCACCGGAACGGACTTGGTCACCAACCACGTCGAACAACACTGGTGCCCCTCATTCACCAGCGCTGATCTGGTCGGCGGAAAGCCATTCCGGTTTAAAGAGGACGAAAGGAAATAGACCCGGAAAATTACTTTGCGCAGAGTTTCTTCATTGCTTCACCCATAGCTTCACCAATCAGATAATAAGTCTCGGCATTGCCATTCCAATGGTAACCTTGACGGGACGGCGATTCTTCGGCCGGACGAAAAAACCCGGCGGTCTGGACACAGTCGACATTGCCTTTGAATTCGGGGTAGGTCTCGGGAGCGGCCTGAGCTTTGCGAATCAAAAGACGACGGTTAACTTTCTGCTTCACTCCGCCAAACCCGCTGTCCGCAATCACGAAAGGAAGATTTTTGACGCCGAGATCCTTTCTCACGTCCCGAACAAAATTAGCGAGATTTTTCTCATACTCAAGTGTCGCAGGCATTCCGCAACCGTCGTTCCACCCCTGGTGCCAACCAAAGCCCACCACCTCATGACCCCGCCCCTCTAATTCCGGAAAGTTTTCTCCAAGCTTACCTAAAACGTCTTTCACATGCCCAATCATCTCCTTGTAATAAGGACCGGGATCCCCACCCGAACTCGGTGGACGAAAATCTTTTTGAAGGCTCTTTCCGCCCCAGGCAGTCTTAAGGAGGAGAACCGGTTCTTTGATCGCGTCACCCATGAAATGCCCAAAGGCATACTCGGGACCGATCGCACTTGGTCTTGCTCCAAAACCTGGCGCCAGCTTTCCCTTACGCCCAAGGTACCAAATAAACACGTCATCTCGGGCGCTCCATTTTCCATCCTTATCCTTAAGATGTTTGTGCTTTTGCGAATTCTCCACCAAATGGCTAAGGCTTCCCTTTCCTCCGTTACGCTTAGGATCACCTTCGATCTTTCCTGCACCCTCCATGTTTGATTGTCCGGCAAGAATAAATACCTTCACGGAGCCCTGCGGAGGACACGCAAAAAGACTCAAAATTCCCACAAGGAAGACAAAAAGACTGCAAAGGGTGTTCTTCATAATAAATCCTTTACGGTTACTCATGAGGAAAGCTTCCATGGATCATGTTTGCTTTAGCGTTTCCCTGTCGCGCTCTGATTAGAAGGTAAATCACTACCCATTTTTCAAGAAGAGATCCTTATACTCCACCACCATCCCTTTGTCGTGGAGTTGCAGACCGATTAATCCTTTGCGAAGTTGCCTCCCCTTCAACTTGTCGGTGAACTCCGATGAAAGTTTTCGATTGATGAAAAACTGAAAGTGATTCCCCTTCGCCACGATCCGACAGGCATTCCAGTCGCCCTTGTTGATCTCCTTCATCTGCACCGCATTCTCGATCTTGCGGTGATGTCCCTTGCCTTTCTCATCACCCCCCTTTCTCCCCCATGGGTTCCGCCAACCTCCGGTTTCCGCGACCTTTCCACCAAAAGTAAATTCCTAGCAGTCGTGAATCGAAAACTTCTATTACATCATCAGGCGAATCTTGTCGTAAGCTGCCTTTTCTTTTCCCTTTTCTTCAAGCACGGTAGCTAATTCATCAAAACCAAACATGGTTTTTACACGGTGAGTTAAAAGAGCTCGATCATAGGGAACATTTCCAGTGGTCCAATATTCCGCTGTGTGAGGTGTAAATCTAGAAACCTTCATTGGTCCCTTTTCTTCTGCGACATTTGGAAGATTACGCCAAAGACGGAAATGCTTTCGATGAGATCGGACAGCGAATGGCACGAGTTCAGGATAACCGTAGGTAGAAATATCCGTAATAGCTGCAGCGTGATTAATAATATGTAAAAGTCCCCCATAACCGACCCGATGAATTTCAGGTTTTTGGTCGATCAGCTCGTTAAATACGTTGGTCGCCATACCTTTAATATCCGTGTATGGTAAAATTTCACCGTCATCGGGCAGCTTTATTTTAGTCCCATCTAATCTACCCTTTTTCTTGCCGTAATATCCGCTCCCCGGATGTGCGTTGTCGAAGAGGATTAACAGCTTCCGGATCCCATCGACCACCGCTGGTGTCGCAAAATCAGGATGTTCTCTGAGTGCTCGAATCGCAAGCGAAGCAAAAATAACATTGTGTCCAGATGCCCTAGGTTTCCCAATACTCTTAGCAAGCGCTTCGGCAATGGCATCGATTAGGGTTTCGTCGGGTTTCTGTTTTGGAAAAGGTTCAAATAACTCATGGTCAGCAAGCGCTGATTTTTTGTGCATTTTCTTACCAAAAACTGACTCACCCCTTACCACCCGACTAAGATCATCTTCAATCCCCTTGTAAACCTTTAGATCAAGATTAGGACGCTGCTCGCCAATAAAATATCCAGCAATGACGGTTGCGCCAAGATGACCAGCCATCGATTTCATGTGGTGGGCGCGCGCAAGAGCATTCAGACCCTTGGATAAATATTGAAAATCGATCATTAAAATCTGAATTGTGCCTCCCTATTAAACTGTAGACACCTGTCGTTGATAGCGATAATTTTTTTAGTAGCAGCAAAGCGATTTATCAGAGGAGGTCTACTCCTCACGAGCAAAATCACTCACCTCCCCACCATCTAAAGACCACCCACCCGACCGGGGGAACACTTGACGGACGCCCTTATATATTACGGCGGGAAGTTTTTTATCCCTAATATGGGTGTGACTTAGATTGGATTGTTATTCTCTGGGTCAAATGCGGCTTCAAAGCCGTTTACGACAAAAGCAATTTCCTAGCAGCCCTCAATCTGATTGGTGAACCAGCCTAGTTGAATAAAGAAGTCTTGTTCTGCAAAGGTTCTCATATCGCCTAGCCAAGCCTTATCCTCTGCTTCAACAGCACTCCTAAATAGGGCCACGATATCCTTTGCATCCATTTCTGCATTTTTCGCCATTCACAGAGCCATACAACCGACAGCTTAGATGTCATTACGAAAGCTTATGAAACCTCTTCAAACCTTACCTAAAGGTGTATCACTTTGTGTATCACTCACCCACCTTCCCAAAACGAAAGCCCTCCAACTCATTGAGAAGAAGGGCTTTAAAATATGGCGGACCGGGAGGGATTCGAACCCTCGATACGCTTTTGACGTATACTCCCTTAGCAGGGGAGCGCTTTCAACCACTCAGCCACCG
>Ga0213868_10002882_pt1 | contig 16283 bp, 16 predicted proteins | sample PICome_9_FD_160087 | JGI IMG/M metagenome (GOLD analysis project Ga0213868, IMG submission 160087) | Coastal seawater microbial communities near Pivers Island, North Carolina, United States - PICO127 | ecosystem: Environmental > Aquatic > Marine > Coastal | place: USA: North Carolina...
GATTGATTAGGGCCACCTATTATTTGAAAATTTTCGAATTCTGGAGGAGAAAAATTATCTCCATTTTGATTCATTACAAAATCTATTCTTAGTCTTTCGTTAAGTGCTAGTTTAGATTTACTTACAGAAGCCTCAAAGTTTACCTGTGCAGATAAAACAAAAGAATTAATAGCTAAAAATAATATGAGAGTTTTTTTTACCAATCTTTCTCAGCTTTTTTTGTTGTTTGAACTTTCTTTTTTCCAGATTTTAACTTTTGATTTAAATCTTTTTCAATATTGTTTACTGCTTCAAGAAGGTTTTCCATTTGTTGTTTTGAAAGTCCACCCCCTTGATCTTGTTCTTCATTTTTATCTTGTTCTTTTGGCTTTTCATTCTTGGAATCAGAATCTTGATCGCTATTTTGATCTTGTTCTTTGTTTTCTTTTTGATCTTCAGACTTATCCTTCTTTTCGTCTTCTGATTCATCATTGTTTTGGGAATTTTGGCGTTTATCTCCTTCCAAGAATTTTTTTGCTAAAGCATAGTTATATCTAGTTTCATCATCTTCAGAATTATTTCTAAGTGCATTTTTATATGCTTCAATGGCCTGAGCGTAGTCCTTTTTCTTCATGTAAGAGTTACCTAGATTATGAAAAGCAGAATGTTTTTCTAGATTTAATTCTGATTTTTTTTGAGTTTTGAAATATTCTTGAATGGCTTCATCATAATTTTCATTTTCAAAAAGAACATTTCCTAAATTGTGAGCTGCTTTAGATGCAGTTTTATTTTTTGAAATGGCTTTTCTATACTCTACTTCTGCCTCAATATAATTTTTTTTAACAGACTCTTTATTTCCATTAAATAAAAGATTTTTTGGATCACTTTGACTATAACTAGAAAAAGAAACTATTAGAGATAGTAATAATATGTAATGACTAATCTTTATTCTCATTAAAAAGATTTAAGTATTGTATCCATTTTGTTTTGGTTTGAAATATAAAAATATCCGAAATGATAAACAACAATGATAATAATATAAATATTTGAAATTGCTGTTTGTATTCTACGAATTGTGATGACTCAAATTCTGATTTGTCAATTTTATCTAATTTTGTTTTAACAAGCTCCAATGCATCTTCTGTGTTGTTTCCATCTATATATTCTCCTTTCGAAGAGCTTGCTATTTTAAGTAAAATATCACTGTTTCTCTTTGTAATTACTACATCTCCATTGCTGTCCTTTTTATAAGAATCAATGGTCCCATCTATTTTAATTGGAATTGTTGTTCCTGCTTCTTGTCCTATACCAATAGTAATAAGGTTTATATTATTTTCAGAAATTAACTTTATTAGACTATCTGGAATGTCATCATGATCTTCCCCATCAGAAATAAGTATTAGAACTCTATTTGTATCAGAGTTTTGATCAAAGAAATTAACGGATAGATTTAATGCTGAATCAATGGAAGTTCCTTGAGATGATAACATATCAGTATCTATAATTTGTAAAAAATTCTTTACTGAGGCAAAATCAGTTGTAAGAGGAACTTGAGGAATAGCTTGAGCTGCATAAGCAACAATTCCTACTCTGTCACTACTTAAAGAATTAATAATTTCAGAAATAATTCTTTTAGATCTTACCAATCTATTAGGAGCAATATCTTCGGCAAGCATACTTTTAGAGACATCAATAGCAAACACAATGTCTACTCCTTCTCTATTTATTGATTTTAATTCTGTTCCTATTTTAGGATTAGCAAGAGCAATACATAGAAATAAAATGATAAATAATTCTAAAATAAGTTTTAAATTAAGTTTAAAATTTGATCTATTAGGGCTTATTTGGTCTAACAATTTATAATTAGAGAAAGACCTTTGAATTTTATTTCTCCAAGCCATGTATAACCAATTTATTATAATTACTATTGGAATTATAAGCGCTAGATAAAGATAGGATGGATTATCAAATAGATACATTATATAAAACTCTTAAAGATTGTTTTTCTAGCGATTATTTCAATAATAAACAGGATTAATGCAATTAATACATAGGGTCTGTATTTCTCTGTTACATTAGTAAAAACAGTCTCAGTAATTTCAGTCTTCTCAAGTTTATTAATTTCTTCATAAATATTTTGTAGCTCAAGATTATCAGTAGCTCTAAAATATCTTCCTGATGTTTTTTCAGAAATATATCTAAGAAGGTCCTCGTCAATTTCAACTTTTGTAAGACTAAATTGGAAATTACCATTCGGAAGAATTGAAACTGGAGCTAATGCTCTCCCATTTGTGCCAAGACCAATTGTATATGTTTTAATTTCATATTCTGCAGCTAATTCAGCAGCAATTCTTGGATCTATAAATCCAGAGTTATTTACACCATCTGTTAGTAGAATTATTACTTTACTTTTTGCAGTACTCTCTTTTAATCTATTAACAGCAGTTGAAAGTCCCATGCCAATTGCTGTTCCATCTTCAAGAAGTGATTCGTAATTAATTTCTGATAGAGACTGCTTTAAAATAAGTTTATCAGTAGTTACAGGTGTTTTAGTGTAGCTCTCTGCTGCATAAACTACAAGGCCAATTCTGTCATTAGGTCTATCATCAATAAAATTAGAGGCTACATTTTTCAATGCTGTTAAACGATCAGGCTTAAGGTCTTTTGATAACATACTTGAGGATATGTCAATTACCATAACAATATCAATACCTCGAGATGTTTTAATTCTTTTTGATGATGACTTTGATTGAGGTCTTGAAACAGCCAACACAAGAAGTATTATCACAATTATTCTAGATATATTCAGAAAAGGTCTCAGTTTAGAAATTAATGAATTATTTAACTTCAGTAGTGATAAAGTGGAGTGTCTTAGGGTAGCTTGAGTTAGCTTACCAAATCTATACCAAAAGAAAACAACAAGAGGAATTATAATAAGTATTATAAGAAACTCAGGATCTGCAAAATAAATATTTTTTAGCATTATAATTCTTTTATAATATTAAAGCTTTCTAAAATTTTAGATTCTATTTTATTTGCATATCTATCTTTGTCTCTATAAACAATAATAAGTTTAATAGTCTTTTTTTCATAAGGTAATATCACTGATGTAAAATTTGACCTTATCAAACCATTATTTTTTTCAATATCTAAACTACCATAAAATCGTAGTCCAATATCTCCAGATTTTAAAGTGAATTGATCATCTTTAACTAGAATATTTTTGGATCCTAAATTTTGAAATTTATTTATTAATTCATTTTTTAATATATCAATATTTATGGGGCTTTCACTTTGTACTACATCTTTAAAATCAAGTGATAAATAAAAAGAATCATTGAAATTACCCATTTCAAATCTGTTGTTTTCTATACTATCATTGATTCTGACTAAAATGTTTGGTGTATTAAGTTCAACAGGGGGAGAACCATATTGACTGGTATACCAATCCTTTGAAAGAAGTTGTTTTGTTGGATTTAACAATATTGTATCTCTTACTGGATAGTAACCAAATATTAAAATACATATTATGATTAAAGTAGATATAACTAAAAATGAATATTTAAAAAATATTTTAAGATTTTCTAGTAAGGAGGTTTCTTCAACGGACACTTCTTCTTCAACAGGTATATTATATTTTTCATTGTATATTTTTTCAGTTGAGTCAATGAAATCCTTGATTGTCAAAATATCAACATTGATGTCATTTTTTGTTGGTAATGATTTAGCAAATTTTATTAAGTCCGATTTTGTGAAAAGATTTTCTAGTTGATTTATCTGTTTTTTTTCAAAATCATAGTTTCCACTATCTTTTAACATGTTTATCCTTAATATAAGTTCTTTTGATGTGCTTTCCATTGCTGGAATTTTAACTTGAGACTCGAGATATTCTCTGAAAATATCAATCAAAATAGTATAGTACTCTTTGAATTCGATTTGAGAATTAGGAGACTTATTATCTAAATCATTTAATTTTTCAATTGCAATTTGGTAAAGTGATTTTATTTCATCCAAAGAGTCAATTTTTTTGTTAAATAATTTAAATTTGATTATTGTATATATCAGAATTAAAATCAGTAAACCTACAATAAGACTAGTAATTAATTTTTGATAATTTTTCTTAATAGGTATTATTGGTTTTATATCAAATAGATTTTGTTTGACAGTATCTACTTCAACATCATTTACTATTATCAATAATGAATCACTATATTTTATAGATTGATTAAAGTATATTTTTTGGGGTGGAATCCAATATTCTCCGGGTTCAAAATTAATTAATGAATATTTCTTAGATATTTTTGATAATTCTAGTATTGTATCAGAAGGGTATGATTTAAGTATTTCAAAAGGCATAAAATTAGGATTTTCATCAAACCTTATGTTATATTCATTTTTAGAATATATATCAATTTTGAAATTAATTTCTTCTCCAATTTTTACCTGGGATGTATCAATTAAAGTTGATATATCAATATTAGGGTCAAAATTAGGTGACTGTGCAGCTAAAAAGTAGGTAGTAAAAATCCAGAGAGATATTATTTTCTTCATTATGCTCTATGTTTAAAATACCCAAGTAGTTTTTTTACATAACTTTCATCAACCATACAATTAATAACACCTGCTCCGTTTTTATTAAATAAGCTTTCAAAATTTTTAATTGATAGATTGTAATTAGACAAATAATTTTCTCTTATTTTTCTTGATGAAGTATCTACCCAAACTAATTCGTTTGATTCGGCATCTATCATTGGGACCATACCTAATTTTGGAATCATAGTTTCCATTTTATCAAAAATTCTAATTCCTGTCAAATCATATTTTTTTGCTGCTAATTTTAAAGTTTTATCATACTCATTATCTATAAAATCAGATAAGACAAAAACGATAGCTTTTTTTTGAACAACACTTAATAAAAACTTAAGAGATGAATCGATACTTGTCTTAGAACTTTTTGGTTTAAACTCAAGAAGCTCTCTAATAATCCTCAAAATATGTCTTTTACCTTTGTTTGGAGGGATAAACAACTCAACAGTATCAGTGAATAGTATTGCGCCAACTTTATCATTGTTTTTTAAAGCAGAAAATGCAAGAGTTGCCGCAATTTCAGTAACAATTTCTTTTTTTAATTTATTCCTAGTTGCAAAGTTTTTTGAGCCACTAACGTCAATTAGTAACATAAGTGTTAATTCTCTTTCTTCTTCAAAAACTTTTATGAAAGGTTCGTTGTACCTGGCTGTAACATTCCAATCTATTGATCTTATATCATCTCCAAATTCATATTTCCTTACTTCACTGAAAGTCATACCTCTACCTTTGAAGGTACTTAAGTATTCACCACCAAAAAGGTTATCACTTAGTCTTCTACTTTTTATTTCAATTTGTCTTACTTTTTTAAGTAATTCTTTAGAATCCATTAATTATGGTACTTCAACAGTATTTACAATTTGTTTAATTATATCCTCAGTAGACACATTCTCAGCCTCAGCTTCATATGTCAAACCTATTCTATGTCTTAAAACATCCGTAACGACTTCTCTAACATCTTCTGGGATTACAAAACCTCTATGTTTTATAAATGCATAACATTTTGAGGCTAATGCAAGATTTATACTTCCACGTGGAGAAGCACCAAATGAGATGAGTGGAGATAAACTTTTAAGATTATATTTCTCAGGATACCTGGTGCAAAAAATTAAATCAAGTATATACTTTTCAATTTTTTCATCCATATATACATCATTAACAATTTTTTGGGCAGAGGTAATTTGTTTTGTTGTAACAACTGGTTTAATTATTTCTTTTGAAGAAGAAAGATTCATGTTCATGATTTTTTGTTCTTCGTCTAAGTTGGGATAATCAACAACTACTTTTAGCATAAACCTGTCTATTTGAGCTTCGGGCAAAGGATAGGTACCTTCTTGTTCCACGGGGTTTTGAGTTGCCATTACTAGAAAAGGATCCGATAATTTAAAGGTTTTATCTCCTATAGTCACTTGTTTCTCTTGCATTGCCTCAAGCAATGCTGATTGAACTTTTGCTGGAGCTCTATTAATTTCATCGGCTAAAACAAAATTAGCAAATACTGGCCCTTGTTTTATTGAGAAATTACCTTCTTTCATATTATAAATCATTGTACCAACTACATCTGCTGGAAGTAAATCAGGTGTAAATTGAATCCTACTAAATGACCCTTTGACAGCTTTGCTTAAGCTGTTAATAGCAAGTGTTTTAGCTAGACCTGGTACTCCCTCAAGTAAAATGTGTCCTTTGCCAAGAAGTCCTATCATTAGTCTTTCTATCATTTTCTTTTGACCTATGATTTTTTTATTTATTTCAATAGAAAGAAGATCTACAAAAGCACTTTCTTGCTTTATTAGTTCATCTTTTTTACTCAAATCAATACTTGTTTTGTTATCACTCATAATTACACAATTTATTTATTCAAATTTCAAAATTTATTAGTAAAATCCTTGTTAAGGTTTGGTTAAATTAGAAGTTAACCAAAAATTATTTAGAAAAATATTCTGGGTATAAATAATCATTTTTAGGGTAATGACTCATATCCACATTTTTAACTATTTCATAAATTTCTCTCTTCAAGTTATCAAAGTTAATTTTATTTTTTGCAGACACAAATAATGCTTTTCCGTTTGTTTTATTCATCCACGTATTCCTCCACTGCATCAAAGAAAAATGGTTATTATTTTTAGAATGAGAGTCATTAAAATCAACCTGTTTATAATTATCAATTTTATTAAATATCATTAGGTTATACTTATTATGACAATTAATTTCACTAAGAATTTTATTCACCGAAGTAATATGATCTTCAAAACTTGGATGAGATATGTCTACTATATGAAGAAGAATATCTGCATCTTTTACCTCTTCTAAAGTGCTTTTAAATGACTCTATCAACTGCGTTGGTAGTTTTCTGATAAAACCAACTGTATCTGTTAAAAGGAAAGGTAATGTGTTAATTACAACTTTTCTAACTGTTGTATCGAGAGTGGCAAATAATTTATTTTCAGCAAAGACTTTACTTTTTGACAATAAATTCATTATTGTTGATTTTCCAACATTAGTATATCCTACTAGTGCAACTCTAACTAATGATCCTCTATTACCTCTTTGGACTTTCATTTGCTTATCAATGGTGGATAGTTTCTTTTTTAATAATGATATTTTATCTCTTACAATTCTTCTGTCTGTTTCTATTTCTGTTTCTCCAGGCCCTCTCATACCTATCCCACCCTTTTGTCTTTCAAGGTGAGTCCAAAGACCTTTTAACCTAGGAAGTAAGTATTCATATTGAGCTAATTCAACTTGTGTTTTGGCATAACTTGTTTTAGCTCTTTGAGCAAAAATATCAAGAATTAAAGCTGTTCTATCTAGAATTTTACACTTTAATAACTTTTCTATGTTGGATTGTTGAGTGGGTGTAAGTTCATCATCAAAAATAACAATCGATACATCATTATTTTTAACATATTTTTGAATTTCCTCAATTTTTCCTTTGCCTATAAAAGTTTTTGGATTTGGAGTGTTAATTTTTTGTTTAAATTTTTTTACGACTTTACCTCCTGCTGTTACAGACAAAAATTCTAATTCCTCAAGAAATTCATCTAGCTTTTCTTCATTTTGAGAATCATTAATAATTCCAACTAATACGCTTCTTTCAAAGTTTGATTTTTGAGACTCAATCATTTTTCTTTAGATAGTTTCTTAGATTAAAAGTTTTTCCATCAAAAACACCAAATGTATAATGAGTAATCCAATCACCTAAATTTATATATTTTGATTTAGGTTTTAACTGGTGTACAATAGGTAAATGTCTATGACCAAAAATAAAATAGTCAATATGCTCATTAGTCAATCTTTTTAAACAATATTGAATTAACCACTCATTTTCTTCTCCTTTAAAGTCTTTATCTTCTTTTCCAGACATAAGCTTATTGCTTTGAGATAAATATTTACCAAGTTTAATACCTATATCTGGATGCAACAACCTAAACAACCATATAAAAAAGGGATTTGATAGAACTAATTTCATTCTTTTATACCCATAATCTCCAGGTCCCAATCCATCTCCATGACCGATTAAAAAAGATTTTGAATTAAAAATAAATAACTCTGGTGATTTAAAAACTTTGATGTTTAATTCCTTTTCAAAATAGTCAGTCATCCAATAATCATGATTTCCAATAAAAAAGTAAATTTTAATTCCAGCATCAGATAGCTCTGCAAGTTTTCCTAAAACTCTAGTGAATCCTCGGGGAACAGCTTCTTTATATTCAAACCAAAAATCAAAAAGATCTCCGAGCAAAAAGACTATATCAGCATCATTTTTAATAGATTCAAGCCATGAAACAAATATTTTTTCTCTTTTATGACTCTCTTTGGTTGATGGAGAACCAAGATGATTATCAGAACTAAAGTATATTTTCTTGTCTTTTGGAATTTCCATAAATTTTATCCTATGGCTTGATTTAAATCATCAATTAAGTCATCTACATCTTCTACTCCGACACTTAATCTTAATAATGATTCAACTAAACCTGATTTCTTTCTCTCATCCTCAGGAATTGAAGCGTGAGTCATACTTGATGGGTGACAACATAGACTTTCTACCCCTCCTAATGATTCTGCCAAAGTGAATAAATTAAGATTTTCTGCAATTTTCTTTGCAGCTTCAAATGTATCATCAACTGGAATAAATGAAACCATTCCTCCAAAAAAATCCATCTGATTTTTTGCAATTTCATAATTTTTATGATCTTTAAATCCTGCCCAATATACTTTTGAGATTTTTTTATGATTTTTCAAATATTTTGCAATTTTTTCTGCATTTTCAGAATGTCTTTGCATTCTTAAATGAAGTGTTTTTATTCCTCTTAATGTTAGAAAACAATCCATTGGGCCTGGAGTTGCTCCAGAAGCATTCTGTATAAAGGATAATTTCTCATTAAGAATTGAGTCGTTTACAACTATTGCACCAATAACTACATCGCTATGACCTGCAATATATTTAGTTGCAGAATGCATCACAATGTCAGCTCCTAAGTCTAAAGGTCTTTGAATAAATGGTGTAGCAAAAGTGTTATCAACACAGAGTAAAATATTATTTTTTTTTGATAGATTTGACATTGACCTAATATCAACCAGATTCATCATCGGGTTAGTTGGAGTCTCTGCCCAAATTAGTTTAGTGTTTTTATTAATTTTTTCTTCAACCGACTTTAAATCTTCCATATTTACAAAGTGGAATTTCAAATCATATTTTTCAAATATTGTCTTAAATAATCTATAGCTTCCTCCATACAAATCATTAGTAGATATTATTTCATCTCCTGGATTTAAAGTTTTCATTATAGCATCAATTGCAGCTAATCCAGATGAAAATGCAAGTCCATGATCTCCATTTTCTAAAGAAGCAATAGACCTTTCGAAGTTTGTTCTTGTAGGATTGTGTGTTCTACTATACTCATATCCCTTATGTTTTCCTGGAGAAGTTTGAGCATATGTTGATGTTTGATATATAGGAGTCATAACAGATCCATATGCTGGGTCAAGAATTTGACCACCATGAATTGCTTTTGTGTTGAACTTCATTTTTTTCTTCATAATAACAAAGATAAAGATATTCGAAATTAGGTTTTAAATTATATTAAAATGATTTTCTTTGTTGCATGAATTTTGGGATGAATAAAAGATATCTAGCTTTAATAGCAGCTTTTTTAGCTACCAGTATTTATGGTATTAATCATACTCTAGCAAAAGAAGTCATGCCTGTTTATATTGGGTCATCTGGATTTATCATGTTACGGTTACTAGGTGCAAGTTTAATTTTCTGGCTAATAGGTCTATTTACACCTAATGAAAAAATTGAAAAGAAAGATTTTTTAAAAATACTTCTTGCTGCAATATTAGGAATGTGTATTAATATGCTTGCTTTTTTTAGAGGTCTTGAGTTGTCAACACCTATTAATAGTGGTATTATTATAACTTTATCTCCTGTTTTAGTTCTAATATTTTCATACTTTTTTTTAAAAGAAAAGATAACTACGAAAAAAATTATTGGAATTTTAATTGGATTTGCTGGTGCAGTTTTTTTAATACTTAATAGTAGTAAAACTGGAATAAATGCCCCAAATATTCCACTTGGAAATTCGTTTTTTTTACTAAATGCATCTGCCTATGCAGGTTATTTAATTGTAATTAAGCCATTAACAAATAAGTATAATATTTTCACTTTAATGAAGTGGCTATTTTTAATTGGATTAATTTTATCCACACCTATTACTTTTAATCAATTTGTTGAAGTTAATTGGACTGAACTTCCTTGGTTTGCAATTTGGCGAATGGCGTATGTTGTTATTGGCACAACATTTTTAACTTATTTATTTAACGTATATGCCTTAAAGACTTTATCTCCAACCACAGTTGGTTCATTTATTTATCTTCAGCCTATAATAACAATTGGCTTTGCATTAATTACTGGTAATGACATATTAGATACTACAAAATTATTCTCTTGTTTATTGGTTTTTATAGGTATATACCTAGTCTCTATTCGCAATAGAAATAACTAATTATTTAATAATAAATTATAATCAATTATTATAGTTAATTTAATTTTTCTGTGATAAATTTGAAATTAAATCTTAAGTACATGAAAATTAAACTCATACTGGTATTATCATTATTTACATTCTCTTGTAACAACTCAAATAACACAAAAGAAAAATTTCAATACGAGAGGGTTAAAGAAGAGCCTACAATCGTTAAAGGTAACATGGTTTCAAATACTGTTACTCTTAACTCTAATGATCAAATGAAATTTGATAGAAAAATTATTAAAGTCAACTCTAATGAAAAAGTTACTCTAACATTAAATCACACTGGAAGATTTCCTGTAAGTTCGATGGGTCACAATTTTGTTTTGCTTAAAAAAGATATTGATGTAAATGAATACGCTCTAAGAGCAGCAGGTGCAAGAAATACTGAATATATTCCTGATGGAGGTAATGAACTAGTGTATACAAGAATGTTGGGTGGGGGTGAGTCTGATACTATAACTTTTGATGCACCTGAGCCAGGAACATATATCTTTATTTGCTCATTTCCTGGGCACTATCAACTTATGATGGGTGAGTTTATAGTTAGCTAGATTTCAATTTGATTTCTTACCTTATTAAAATGTATAAGTTTATTCTTTTACTTTTAATTATTGCTTTAGGATGTGACTCTCAATCAAAAGAGTCTTCTTTTTCATCACTAAAAAACAATAAAGGAATTGGGCCTATAAGTGAAATAGTCTTAGATACTGAAATAAATCATACCCTGGCTAAGTCTGGAAAGAAATTATTTAATCAGCTTTGTACATCTTGTCATATGATTAATGAAGAATCTATAGGACCAGCAATTGAAGGAATATTTGATAGGAGATCACCTGAATGGATAATGAATATGATACTAAATCCAACCGAGATGCTTGAGAAAGATCCAATAGCTAAAAAATTATTGATAGAATATAATAATGAGTATATGTATAATCAAAATTTAATTGAAGATGAAGCAAGAGAGATTATTGAATATTTTAGAACACTAGATTAAACATCTACATTACCATCATAATATCCTGGAATTGGAACATAACCAAGTTTATTGGTCATAACATACTCTGAAGCCTTATAAGAATTAACTGCCATCTCTCGAAATAAACCGCAAATTTGAGAATAATTTTTACCATCATTTGCAATCATACTTCCATTATCGATATGATCAGAAATATATTTTTCAATTACATTGTTTTCAGCTTGATCAATTGATTTTAGGTTTTCTGATTTTAAAATCATAGAAGTGAATTCATCGATCATTGCAATTAAATATTTTTGATCTTCACTCCTTATATTTTCTGAAACGTATGAATCAACAAATTTTGAAAGATTTAACGATAATGCACCAGGTGTTTCAGTTTCAGGTAATATAATTTCAAGAACTCTATCTAGAAAAGAGATTTGGGTAGAGCTGAAGAATTTTAGATCTGCGTTTGGTGATTGACATGATTTAATCATAGAGATTACTCCTGTTGAGAGTGAAATAGATCCAAATGATAATCCAATTCTTTTAATTGCTATTCTTCTATTCATTTTTCTATATATTTTGTTTATTGAGCTCATCAACTGCATGCTTTGCAGCTCTTGCGGTTAGAGCCATATAAGTGATTGATGGGTTTTGATTTCCAGCAGATGTCATACATGCACCATCAGTTACATAAACATTTTTAACATCATGAATTTGATTATTTCCATTTAGTATTGATGTCTTTGGGTCATGCCCCATCCTTGCTGTACCCATCTCATGAATTCCATTACCAAAAACATATTTACTCTCCCATCCATATATATCCTTGAATCCAGATCTTTCAAGCATTTCTTCAGCTTGTTGTTTCATGTCTTTTCTCATTGCAAATTCATTTTCTTTAATCTTTGCATCAAAAGTAACTGTTGGGAGACCCCACTTATCTTTTTTATTATAATCTAATGTCATTTTATTTTCATGATAAGGAAGAATTTCACCGAATGCAGTCATACTAGCTGTCCATTCATCTGGTTTAACAATATTTTCTTTTAGTCTTGTACCATATGATACTAGCTCTTCTTTGCTGTCTGCTATACTCATAAAACCTCTATTTGCTCCGCCTTGATAACCATAACCTCTAATGAAGTCTTTTCTATCAGTTTTTCCACCTAAGTTTCTAAATCTTGGAATAAAAAAACCAGCAGGTTTTCTTCCGTAAGTAGTTTTATTTTTAAAACCTTCAAAAGTTCCAGATGCTCCTACTTGAAAATGATGATCCATTAAGTTATGCCCTAACTCTCCAGAATCATTTCCCATACCATTAGGAAATCTATTTGATTTTGATTGCATTAAAATTGATGTTGATGCAACTGCAGATGAACATAAAAATATAACCTTAGCAAAATACTCATAAGACTCATTATTTTCTGAATCTATCACTCTAACACCTTTGGCAATTTTTTTGTCTTCATCATAAATAATTTCATGCACAATTGAATTAGGCATTAGTGTCATATTTCCTGTAGCTTCAGCAGCAGGTAATGTAGATGAGTTGCTACTAAAGTAAGCTCCATATGGACAACCTCTCATACATCTATTTCTGTATTGACAAGTGACTCTTCCAAGACCAGGTTTAGTACCTTCTGTAATATGTGCTGTTCTTGCATTTGAAAGTATTCTGCCATCATTAAAGTTCTTTGAAATACTTTGTCTCATATGGTTTTCTAAAACATTTAATTCAAATGGTTTTAAGAATTTTCCATCTGGAAATTGAGGAAGCCCCTCTAGTCTTCCTTGAACTCCAATATATTGTTCAACATAATCATACCAAGGTGCAATGTCTTTATATCTTATAGGCCAATCAACTGCTATTCCATCTTTCAAATTTGCCTCAAAGTCAAATTCACTTAATCTATATGTATGTCTACCCCATGTAAGCGATCTACCACCTACATGATATCCTCTAATCCAGTTAAATTTATTTTCATCATCATTATATGGGTGCTCTAAATCATCAACAAAAAAATGTCTAGATGACTTTTTATTAACATATCCTGTTCTACTTTGTTTTGGTTGTCTTTTGTATGCTTCTTGAGTAATAGTATCCCCTCCTTCAAAATCCCATGGATCCATATTAGCGGTATGATAATCATCAATATGGTTTATCATTCTCCCTCTTTCAAGTACAAGAGTTTTAAGACCTTTTTCGGTCAATTCTTTTGCTGCCCATCCACCACTTATTCCCGTTCCTACAACTATAGCATCAAATTTGTTTTGCATTTTTTTTAGTTTTTTTCAATTTAAAGAATAAATACTTGAAATCGTAATTAATTATTTAAATTTATATTTATACTAATATAAAAAATCCAATATATCATGAAAAGAAAAGAATTCATCAAATTAGCCTCAACAGGTGCACTAGGTGTATCATCTTTAGGATATTTATCATGTGAAACTCAAAAAAAATTATTTTTTAAGCTATCTCTTGCTCAGTGGTCCTTAAACAAGGCTATTAGAGGTGGGGAAATGGATCCATATTTATTTGCTGAGAAATCTAGTGAGTTAGGTTTTACTGGACTAGAATATGTAAATCAATTATACGATGATGTTATGAAAAGTGAAGATAAATCTTCAGCAATTAAAGAATTTATTTTAAAGAATAATCAACTGGCAGATAATAACGGAGTTGAAAACGTACTTATTATGATAGATGATGAAGGTGATTTAGCAGATGAGAATGAGGATATGAGACTAATAGCAATAGACAATCATAAGTTATGGATTGATACTGCTACTGCAATGAATTGCTCATCAATAAGATTAAATCTATATGGTTCTAAAGATGTTGAAACATGGAAAAACTTATCAATTGATAGTTTATCAAAGTTAGGAGAATATGCAAAAGGAACTGGATTAAATGTAATTGTTGAAAATCATGGTAGAATCACTTCCAATATTCCAGAGCTCATGAATGTTATTAATGGAACAAATATGGATAATGTTGGTACTTTACCTGATTTTGGTAATTTCTGTATGGCTGATGAGGGATACGGTTCTGTATTCAATGGTTCATGTGAAAAAATGTATGATTTTTATCAAGGTGTAGAAGAAATGATGCCAAAGGCATTTGCAGTTAGTGCTAAGTCAAATGACTTTGATGCTAATGGAGATGAAAAAACTATTGATTACATGAGAATGATGAAAATTGTAAAAAGTTTTGGATATACTGGTTATGTTGGGGTTGAATATGAGGGTGAAAGATTATCTGAAATTGAAGGAATTAAAGCAACGAGAGATTTATTAATTAAAGTTGGACAATCAATATAAAAAATTATGAATAAGGCGGTAAACATTAAATTAAGTGTAATGATGTTCCTAGAGTTTTTTATCTGGGGTTGTTGGTTTGTTACAATGGGTACATTCTTATCTCAAGCATTCAGTGCCTCAGGCGGAGAAATTGCATTGGCATACGAAACACAATCATGGGGTGCAATAATTGCACCGTTTATAATTGGACTTATTGCAGATAGGTATTTTGATGCAGAAAAAATTCTAGCAATGATTCATGTTTTAGGTGGTGGGCTTTTATTTATGTGTTCTGTGGCTCTTGGATTTGACAAGTTCTATCCATATATATTAATTTATATGATACTTTATATGCCAACTTTAGCATTGGTTAACTCTATTGCATTTAGACAAATGAAAGATCCGTCTAAAGAGTTTCCTAAAATTAGAGTTTGGGGAACTATAGGTTGGATTGTCGCAGGTCTTGTTATAAGTTATGGTGTTGGATGGGAATCAAGTCAAACACTAGAATACACATTTTATCTAGCAGCTATTGTTTCTGTTGCTCTTGGTCTATTTAGTTTTTCTTTACCTAAAACTCCTCCTAAGGCAACTAATGAAAGTCCAAGTCTAAGAGAAATTTTGGGTCTTGATGCATTAAAACTTCTTAAGGATACAAGATATCTTGTATTCTTTATTTCATCAATTCTAATATGTATTCCCCTTGCATTTTACTACCAAGATGCAAATCTTTTTTTAAATGAACTTGGAGTTGAAAATGCTGCAGGAGTTATGACATTAGGTCAAATTTCCGAGGCATTATTTATTCTGCTTCTCCCTCTTTTTCTAAATAAGTATGGAATTAAGAAAACTTTAATTGTGGGTATGTTAGCTTGGAGTTTAAGGTATGTTCTATTTGCATACGGAGATACTGGATCAAATATGTGGATGTTAATTTTTGGAATTGTTCTTCATGGAATATGCTATGACTTTTTCTTTGTTTCCGGTCAAATTTATACTGATTACAAAGCAGGAGAGAAATATAAAAGTGCTGCTCAAGGACTAATTGCACTTGCAACATATGGAGTAGGAATGTTAATTGGTTTTAGATTGGCTGGAAGAATTACTGATAAATTTGTAATTGATGGAGGGCATGACTGGTCACAAATCTGGACTTACCCAGCAATATTTGCGGCAGTTGTTTTAGTTCTTTTTATTCTAACTTTTAAAAATGAAAAAATAGAAATTGAAAAATAAAATTAGGTTAGGTATTTTAGGTGGAGGAGGAGACTCATTAATTGGAATTGTTCACAGAATAGCCTCTTCCATGCATGATAGCTATGAAATTATTGGAGGTGTATTTAATCCAAATTTTTCAGAAAATGTAAAGTTTGCAAAAGAAATAGGTCTTAGTGAAAATAGAATTTATGAAG
>Ga0213868_10002883_pt1 | contig 16280 bp, 16 predicted proteins | sample PICome_9_FD_160087 | JGI IMG/M metagenome (GOLD analysis project Ga0213868, IMG submission 160087) | Coastal seawater microbial communities near Pivers Island, North Carolina, United States - PICO127 | ecosystem: Environmental > Aquatic > Marine > Coastal | place: USA: North Carolina...
CCTTTCCATTGTATGCAATTCAAATATATATATTGACAACCAATGTTAAATTGAATAATGCACTTTATTCTCGTTTCGAGTCAGAGGTTCTTATTCCATTCGTCCATTCGATAACTTATATAACATTCTAATATGCAAAATTTAACGTTTAGAATTTACAGGATTGCCTTTCCAGCTAGATATTTTTTATTCAAAACTACTAAGATGCAATCCGAAATACCTTTATTGACACTTTCTGGTCTTGTTTCATCTCTTCAGTCCAATACGTTCAGCTGCACTCTTTTTCCGCTTCCCTTTGCCTTTCCCTATGGATGAATCTGTCGTCATATTTTTGCTTTGATCAGCATCCTGTGAGTCTCTTCGCTCCCTTAACATCTGCAATTGGGTATAGTGTTGGTGAGTATGGATCATAAATAGTGAGAGAGGATCAGTGGATCAGAGTGATGATATCGAGTCAAGAATGGTACACACATTTTATAAATCTTAGTTATTTGACTTTTGATTCATTCATTCCTTCATATTTCACATTCATTTATTCGTGTCTCACCTCTTCATATTCCTCCACAATGTCCTCCGTTTTCAAGGCTGTTCTTGTTGGCGGTCTACGTAACATGGAAATGATATTCGTAGTGACGAGCAAGTGTAATTACAAAGTAATAAACGAGTAAGTCCCCTCGCGCCTCGCGCTCTTACCTCCCGTTGAACTGCCCATCCCAACCCGGCGCGGTTGTCATTTTTGAACAAATCACTCATAGTACAACAAACAGTGATGAATGACACCTTTCGAATGCTACGATTTTATTTGAAACTAGACCACAGCATTCAAAACGATCTGCGAACTGGTACATTGAAACATTCGTCGAAAAAAAGGATACATCACAAATCTACTCACTGATGCGGAAGAAAATGCTCAAACGAATGAATGGTGGACGAGGACAAAAGGATGGCGTAAAATTTGTTGCTCGCTTGATTCTTTTTACAATTCAACCTAAAGTGCACTAATGTATAACTTCTAATTCTCTAGATAGTTTGTCAAACAAACATGATTGAAATGACAAATCTCATCTACTCTATCAGCTTGGCACCTTCGTCACTGATGGAATCAATGACACACTTCCTGTCCAAAAGTGAAAATATTCGATCTGCGGCTTTTTTAGCTTTGGTTTTATCAGACGTGTCCATGAGAGCAGCACTTAATCCAACCAACGAAAAGAAAAGGGAAAACATGGATATGAGATAGCTACGGAAACTATATATGTTGGGATAATTTGATATGAAAAATCCACCCCAAAAGAACATCCATCCAAGTGACCAAAATTCAGCCAAAAATCCGGCACCAACAGCAAATCCTTTCAGCAAGTTCATTTTGATTGAAGAAGGGTCTTCATGTCTAAGTGCTGAAATATATTCTTCGGCTCTTTTCCTTTCAATGCCAAGGGATGATATAGTGCGAATATCCAGAAGGGTCTCAATTAATATACTATCTGAAGAAGTCCACGTTCCTTCCTTCGATGATAAGTTTATTTCATCTCCAGTGTAAATTTTCCTTTCCATAAAGGACCCAAATCCAAGAAATGGAATTACAGCAAGCGTTATCAATGCAAATGGCCACATCAGTGAGAAACTAACAATCAATCCCACAACCACAGAAGAAATAGAGATTGCGAAAGTACGAATAGGCTGTCCACTAAAAGAATAAATCATCGATGCATCCTCCTCTATATGCGAAGAAAGACTACCTACTGAGTGTGTATCATAGAAAGCTATATCTTGCTTCATAAGTGCCACAAACATAGCATCGCGAACGCGTTTATTCATGCGTTCTGACGCGGTGCCAAATCCGTAATAGAGTAGAACGTTGCCTATCATAGTGCTCGCGATTAAAGCCAACCATCCGTAAGTAACTTTGTAAGAATAATCCCTTATCCAATCAGCCTCGTGGTCAAAGTAGTCTTGGCAGGATTGGAATCCAACAAAACTGTCAGATTCCATGAAATTGAACTCATCGCATGGAAACACAGAATGAAATAGTAGTTCAATCATGAATCCAAACGCGATGCCTCGACCGGGAGATACTAATCCTGAAACAATCGCTCCAATTATACCAATCAAGAAATACAATCTATCAGGATCGGACATACGTTTTGCACGAATACTGTAGGCCTTTTCTTTTGATTTCAGATCTTGTTCTATTTCTCCCCTTGCGATTGCGCTATTCGTATCCTTCAAACTATCACCCTCTACTGCTTCCATCTTATGGTTAATGATCAGTTTCTTATCACTTCCGGACGTGTTATCAAACTCCATCAGCCTCTTATAATGCCCGTTTTCAATCGATAGAAGTTGATCATGAGTTCCAATTTCCTTCACAATACCATCTGCGACCACAGCAATACGATCTGCATTCTGGATAGTACTCAGTCTATGTGCAATCACGACAATCGTTTGGTTCTTCGATTCCATCAAACTATCGATCGCACGTTGCACGATGCGTTCACTTTCTGTGTCTAAAGCGCTCGTAGCTTCATCAAGCAAGAGTACCTTCGGTTCCTTCAAAATAGCTCTGGCGATTGCAATCCGCTGTTTCTGCCCTCCGGAGATCTGCGTTGCGCTTTCTCCGACTTCAGTATCGTAACCAAGTGGAAACGACGTGATAAAGTCGTGTGCGTTCGCTTTCCTCGCCGCCTCTTCTATTTGATCTTGAGTGGCCCCGGGTAATCCATACATGATATTCTCCCTAATGGTTGTGTTGAAAAGTGTAGGCTCTTGAGATACTAGACCGATCTGATCTCGATACCACTTAATGTTTAGATCTTTCAGGTCGTGGCCTTCATATGAAATGGTGCCAAAATTCGGATCATAGAAGCGTTCTATCAATTGAACGACCGTACTTTTGCCTCCTCCCGAAGGACCAACTATTGCAAGTGTCTCTCCGTGTTTGATCTTTAAATTAAGACCTTTGAAGATCTGATTCGACGGTCGCGTTGGATAGTAGAAGTGGACATTATTGAACTCTATCTGCGGTGTCGTGATATCCTCAGAGTCGCTCATAATCAATGACTCGGCGATTGAGACAGTATCATCACTGTGGGATTTATCATCGCGGTCGACCGTCTGAGCAGAAACTAATTTACAATACTCTGATTCATCTCTGCTCATCAGTTCATCATGTGTCCCCATCTCTACTATATGGCCATCTTTAAGAACGGCAATTACATCCGCATTTCTTATTGTAGAAAGTCTGTGAGCGACAATGATTGTTGTATGATTTCCTCGTCCCAAAAGACCATCGATGGCTTCCTGAACCAGGTATTCAGACTCACTATCAAGTGCACTAGTTGCCTCATCAAGGAGAAGGATCTTTGGATTCCTCAGAAGAACTCTTGCTATCGCAATCCTTTGCTTCTGACCACCTGAAAGCTTCATACAATATGTGAAGATAATCATGAGATATGGAATAATATTGATAAATTTCATAATAAAACATCGATGCTTACTTGAGTACCTTTGTCACCAACTTGAGTATCGTATCCATTTTCAAACTTAGATATGAATTCATGCGCACTGGCCGATTTGCAAACACGAATGATATCTTCATCTGTCGCACCTGGCAAACCATAAGAAATATTCTCCTTGATAGTTCGGGCGAATAAAACGGGCTCCTGCGAGACCAGTCCGACATGCTCTCTCAGCCATTGTACATTTATATCACGAATATCAATCCCATCTACAGTAATCGATCCTGAATTCACATCGTAGAACCGTTCAAGAAGAGAGATGATCGATGACTTACCACAGCCACTAGAACCAACGATAGCTATAGTACTGCCGGCTCTGATACTTAATGAGAGACCATTGAAAATCAACTGTTCACGTCGAGTTGGATAAGAAAATGAAATATTGTTGAATTTAATATCTCCTTTGATGGTTTTCGGTTTCTTTCCATAATTAGATGTTGAGTCGATTACGTACTTAGGCAACGGTATCTCTGAGCGGTTTAATGTGTTCACTTCAAGTGGTGTCTCAACACTCTCTAATGTGCCATTTTCATTTGGATCAAACTTGCGATTAATCGCTTCTAAAGCTGGATATGCCGATGCTCGAGCCCCAATGAAGGCTTCAACGGCATTACTTATTTGTGCCATTCCCATCGCCCCAAAGGAGATTCCTAACAACGCACCAAAAACATCAGCTCCCACAGTTGAGCAACTTTCAACATCATCAAACGCACTAGCTGATTTCAGAGTATTTGATGGGTCGCATCCAGACTTCTTCACTTGTGAGTATAGTAAAAATGCGCCATACAAAGTCTGTTCGATTAAGTAAAGAATGAGGGACTACCGAAAGTGCGAATCACGTATTTGTTTTTACTTACAACAATGATGTAGGACACGAGAAATGATCCCATCATAGAACCAGTTCCGAGTCCAACTAGGGCATTGAAACGAATTGCAGACTCGTACGCTTTCTTCGTTGCAGCATTAAACTTTTCAATTATGATTCCAGGTGCGTTGAGAGCAAATACCGTCCGGATCGAGCTTATTGAACTATAAACTATACCCCCAGTTGCGGCATAATTCTTACTTGTTCGCTCCGTATGTTTGGTAGTTACAGTCATCATGAAAATAGCAGCAGCCGTCATCAATGGCGCAGCAATTAATATAACTAGAGAAACTCTCCATGAAACATAAAAGGCATATACAACACCCCCTAATAAAGTACATGTAAATTGAACTCCTTCGCCGAGCTTGCACCCAATACCTCTGGTATAAAAAACAAGATTTAGGTTGCAAGAACAATCAATCGGAAGAAAGTTTTCAGTAATCAAACACACAATAACAACTTACTTCTTGAATCGCGCGGCATTTGAAGACACAATTGTAGCTTGAACAGAAATATCATTTATATCAAAGTACGCCATATCCTGTCTCAATAGTGCATTAAACCACTGAATCTTGAAGTCTTGCGTGGCTTCAGAAGCAGATATTTCTAAGAACGTAGATTGTAACACGAGGAAGAAAAATCCTATGCTTCCTAAAACCAAAAAGGTGTACACCATGTTTACGATATTGCTCAGGTAGTTTTCATCGCTGGACTGAGCCCCAATGTTCTCAAAACTTTTGGTGACATAAAATGCCATACAAGGATACATAGCTCCAGATGCAATAGCAAACAGAATTCCAAGAGTGCGGAATATAGAAACTTTTCGAGTTTTCCCAAAAGCAGAAAATATCGCATGAGAGGGGGACAGAGGCCCTTTTGCTTTCACCTTTTGTACAACATTATTCAGTCCTTTATGTTCTCCGTCCCGTTCTTGATTACGAAATGACATCTGACGACTCTCCATTTTCGGTGAAGGAGCTTGTTTCAAGTTGGATCCTTTAACGACGGAATTAGGCTTTTAAAGTAAACAACAACTATTATTAATTGCTTGTTTTATGTTTTATGTAATCCTTCGCAATTCGCAAGTCTCTTCTGGGCTCTGGGGTTCTCATTTTTGCCTTGTTCGTATTTTCAGTACTCTAAGTAAGTAAATATTTTGAATAATTTTATAAAACCTATATCAAACATTGACAGTAGTATCCCTCATAGTGTATGCTTTCATAATAATTACATACATCTTCCAACTCTTCCACCTGCTTTGTTTTTTTGAGCATAAACCATACACCAATCAATAGAAGTACCATCAGGCTCAACCCAGTACCTGCCCATAGAATTTTATCTTCTCGTTTCATGAGTTGAGAGTACAGCAGTATCATACCTGATGCGAACCCAAACATGAAACCTCCAAGTACCCCTGAAACTTCAACGTACGAAAATAGCTTTTGTACAACATTATTCAGTCCTTTATGTTCTCCGTCCCGTTCTTGATTACGAAATGACATCTGACGACTCTCCATTTTCGGTGAAGGAGCTTGTTTCAAGTTGGATCCTTTAACGACGGAATTAGGCTTTTAAAGTAAACAACAACTATTATTAATTGCTTGTTTTATGTTTTATGTAATCCTTCGCAATTCGCAAGTCTCTTCTGGGCTCTGGGGTTCTCATTTTTGCCTTGTTCGTATTTTCAGTACTCTAAGTAAGTAAATATTTTGAATAATTTTATAAAACCTATATCAAACATTGACAGTAGTATCCCTCATAGTGTATGCTTTCATAATAATTACATACATCTTCCAACTCTTCCACCTGCTTTGTTTTTTTGAGCATAAACCATACACCAATCAATAGAAGTACCATCAGGCTCAACCCAGTACCTGCCCATAGAATTTTATCTTCTCGTTTCATGAGTTGAGAGTACAGCAGTATCATACCTGATGCGAACCCAAACATGAAACCTCCAAGTACCCCTGAAACTTCAACGTACGAAAATAGGCACATTGATAGAATGGCCATGGAAATGCATACAATTACTTTGATTTGCTGAATGTAGTAATCTCTTCTTATGCGGTTTTGTTTCGTCCTAAAATTGAGTACCATTAAAAATTCAGAATACTTAGCACCCAATACTCCAAACAAAGCGCTGGAACTTGTAACCGATACAACGTTTGGAGCAAAAATGCAACTGAAGATGGTAGCTCCGAAAGCACTGAACATGTAAATGATGAACCATCTCAACGTACCCCATTCGCGTTCAAGAAATGCTCCAGCTTCTAATTGGAAGAAACCGTTGACAAAGAAATGAAGCAATGACGATGTCATCAGCGGAGCAGTAAAAACTCTCCAATATTGTTTGTCTTCAATGAATAGGTATGGATTTAATGCACCAGTTTGTGATAATGCGTCAGCATAAGGTCCAAGTCCATAGTTGAAGGCAAATGGAGCGAAGCCACATAGTGACAAGGTCATCGTCAACGAAAATAGTTGTGCGACAGTAAGTATCAAATTGATGAAACCATATCTCTGAACCATATATCCAGCATCATCTCCTTTAAGAAGAGGATCGATTCCTAAAGTAATTGCTGTACCCATTGTGTTTAAAGTGTATAAAGTTCCAAATGTGCTCGATGTTATGGCAGTGGACTCGGATAGAATGGACTTTTCTTCTTTGCTTTCGGAGGACCTGGAGCTGATTAATACATGACTTCCTGAAGCAAAACTCACAACAGGTCTTGTTACAACAGGTCTAGTTATAGTGCTTTTTGAGTCAAAGTCCACATCAACCATTTTTACGGGAATTTCTGGATCTGTACTAGGAATGCCTTTTTCTATATCATTTTCTGATGAGTTATGATCGATGGTTAGTAAGATTGCCTCATCACTTTTCGATACACTAGAATTGCGTGATAGACTATGAAGAGATGAAGTCAACACCGATAAACATTCTCCTGATAGAGATGACTCCTCTTTTTGTAAAGGATAGGTACTTTCACAGTTATAAGTCATTGATTCTATATCAGAAATGTCCATCGCTCGTATCTCTTCTATGTTATCTATTGGTTCGACTGTTGAAATGGAATTTGACTCTGATTTAGGATCAGATTCTTCATCCACTATTTTATGCTGTGTTTCTTGAGATTGTTCGTGTGTTTTGATAAAATCTATGGAGGTATTCATAACGGAAGGCTCCAGAACAGTTTTATTCGTAGCAGCGAAAGGCTCGAGAACATCTGTATGGTTTTCAGCACCAGCTTCTTCAACCGCGAGATCATCAGTTTGACGTGAAATTTCCTCTGTCTCTTCGTAATGAGCTAGAGTGTTGTGAAAGGAATGGGATTTTAACATGATATCATCATCTTTGATGAAATCATCGACGCAAATTACATCAGAATCATCTGTATCATCACAAGACTTATTCCGCTGACAGTCTACCATTGACGTTGATTCTGCATCCGCGCTATAGCCTTTTGGAGGCTCCTCTAAATTGGAATTTTGAGACGTTGGCGAGTTCATTGTGCTTTCAGAAGACAAGGATTCCTGCATGTCCTCGTTTTCTAATACAGAAGCTACGCCTTCTTGTGACTGCGAATGTAGGTCTTGTATCTGTGAGTCAAATGTCATAGTAAAGTCAGCGGGTGTATTTCTTTCAGTATTAGATGTTAATAACTCTATTTCATCGTTTTGAGGAATCTCCATTTTCCCATATGATTTCATAGAGTGATTGTGATAAACATTGTTCAAAAGAAATTTGGCGATAGCTTTTTCGTTTGGGTCTTTCTTCGGTACTAGCTCATACGTTGTCTAAGTAAATAGTTGTTACCCGCACGACTAAGAGTATCCCCGAAAACTCGGGATAATATCTAAAAAAGTCAAGAATCGTCTCTCGGTTCGCAAGTGTCAAACGAAATAGTGGTTGAAGCATCAACATCAAAAGATTCATTCATCTATCAAGCACAGGGCATGAAAAAAGATATGGTTCTCAACTACCAGGTGGAATTCATGGACAGATGTTCGTCATTGGCATTTTATCTAGTTTCTTCGTTTTTCCTAAACGGTCTTTTATATATAAAAAAGTAATTGTTTTTACATAATCCTGCAAAAACAATTGTTTTTAAAACTATATCACCTCTTATTTGTAGAGGATTCCTCTTGTGTATTTGACTGATTGTGCATATATTGAATGGTCGAGAAGTGGTGTCAAGATCTCCATTTAAAAAACAATTCAGACTCATTCAAAGAGTCGAACGAAACATAAATCAAGTCAAGTTTCTTTGGGTTGCGCAACTGGGAAGTTTATTCTGCTTTTTACTCCTCAGGTTCACTTCCTTTGTTATAAACAGTGTCCGTGAGTTTTACGAAAGAAATGCAAACGGAAGCTTAGTATTATCATCGAATAGATACGTAAAGAGAAAAAGTAACATATGTTTTTTAAATAAGTGGTTCTATACGTGTTTTAGAAGAAATTGAAACACTCCTATTCTACATTTCCATCTCAGATAACAATCATACTGCAATTCCTACTGAAGCGTGGCCCAATGCTCTTCTCTTGTCTTTTGCCAAATACTTTCGATCTGTTCTTTGATTTTTTCAACTTCATCCTTGTTTCCTCTTCCTTCATGGTATGGAATAGTTCTGTATAATCAAAATAAATACGATTTAGGAAGGGGAGTGAGATGAAGGAACAAAATGACATTACTACCTACACTTGCAACAAAAAACAAAAGAGAAACTTACGCTGTGAGCTTGTCAACCTTCTTTTGGTCCTTCTTAGATAGCTTGATTTCTTCTTCCTTCTTTCCTTTACCGGCCATGATTGGTTGTTATAGATGTCGTAGTTTTAACTTTTGCAAAGTTTTGTGTTTTATGAAAAGATCGGAAGAAATTCTTTGCGAACGGGTTGATTGAAAAGGTGTCAAAAAAACGCAAAAGATACTGCATTTCACTAGTTTTCAGGGTTAAAAGCTTCACTCAAAGAACGTTATCGAAGCCCGAAGAAAAAATCATACCACAGAGAGCAGTTGAAGATGTCAAAAGAGTGTCAACGAGAAGCACAAGCCAACCGAGCTCCGAAGAACAACTTCACATAAAAAAATATAACAAGTCAAAAGTAAACCAAAATCTAAAATGGGACAAACCCACAGTAATATCGATAACGGCGAAGCCGAAAGGACCATGGTAGAGCAAGATGCCATGGTCCTAAATGAGGAACCTGTAATGAAGAATCAGGTATCCTTCAGTCTTGCAGAAACTTCAGTAGGAGATGAATCCGATGAAGGAGAAGATTCCGATGATGAATATGACGCAGAGTTTGAGGAAGGTGAGTGTCGAAGAAAACATTTAATGCAGAGTATGTGAGAGAGTTGAATTTGTCTGACAAATTATGCTTCCCAGCACGCGCAGAACGCCGTCGGATTCTAGAAGAGGCTCAAGAGCTAAAAAAACTGGCAAGAATGTATCTTCATCCCGAAGATCCAATTGTGAGCAATCCTTCCGCTTGTGCCAGATGCTATTTCGACAGGGCATCTGCGGTTGAACAGGAGTCGTATGAGGAGGCCGAGGAACGTGCCAATATTCTTGCCGACGCTGCCAATCTTAAGCGTTTGGCAGTTCACTACATGCATCCTGAGATTGGAGTGAAGACTACCGACTCCACCGCCTGTGCTCGTAACTACTTCGACAGGGCATCTGCGGTTGAACAGGAGTCGTATGAGGAGGCCGAGGAACGTGCCAATGTTCTTGCCGACGCTGCCAATCTTAAGCGTTTGGCAGTTCACTACATGCATCCTGAGATTGGAGTGAAGACTACGGATCCAACCGTTTATGGACGCAATTATTTCAATCGTTTCAGTGCTGACGAAGTGGATTCAGTAGAGGAGTCGGAAGAAAGAGCTAAAGTTCTTGCCGACTGCGAGGCACTACTTAAGCGCATTGACGTCATTTCCAACAGCTCTGTTACGGCGAAGACTGTACTTCCTATGCCTTCAAAGGTCATTCCGGCTCCTCTAGTGAAGACTGTAGATACATCCGTCACTAAAAGTGTATCACGTTCTGCTTCGCATGTTAAGCTATTTGGCCTCGACGAAGAAAGCGGCGACAATTCATTCTAATACCTATATTTGTAACACTAGTGCATATAAATATCTAAAATATAGCTAATCTAAAATTACTACTTGCCATTTAATTTGTTTAAAAACGCATACTTCACATGGACGAAAAAGATAAGAGCAGAGCCTTCAAGCGATCAACTTCATTCAATGCTTGTTCTAGATCTTGCTCAATCTTCTTCCTGCTATTTGCGGTCATTTCCGTTTCATTAGATTCAGATTCTGTTTCACTCTCAGCCACAGATAAGTCGTAAAATGTCGACTGAGGATTGAAGTGTGTATCAAGATTTGTGTCATTTTCATGAATTGGGCAACAGCACACAAAATTTGGACTGGGAACACGATAATCATGACCTGTGAATGTTATCTTTCCGCTGCTTTGGTTAAAATTGAACACGGAAATATTATCTGTGTCTTGATTTGCAACAATTAGGTATTGCCCACTATGATCGAATTTGAAGTGTCTAGGAGTCTCGCCACGGGTGTGAAAAAACCCCACATTCGAAAGCAGTCCGCATTTTTTCCCATGATCTTTCACCTTAAGGATTGCTATAGATTGATGGCCTCTGTTTGAAACGAGCACAAAGCGCCCACTTTTATGAAGACATATACGACCGCAAGTGTTCATCTTCTTGGGAAATGCGCCAGGGATAGTAGGTACAGATTGAATGAGCGTGAGGGTAGACCTGCCTCTATAACGCTCTAAGCTTTCCCCGTTTTTAGCCGCTTCATTGATTTCGCGAATTAGAGCTTTGTTTACTGAAAATACCGCAACGGACGAACTGAGTTCATTCACAACGTACATAATATTGTATTTTGGATGAAACGCAAGATATCTTGGCCCGTCAGGATGACCAGTAGCTAATCCACTTGGAAGAAAGCTCAATTCTTCTTGAATTTTTCCTTGCTTCATATCATAGAAAAATTCCCTTACAAGATCCTTCCCTAGACATGGAACATATGCAATGCATCCAACATAAGGATCCAGCACAATCGCATGAGAATGAGGATCAGCTTGGCGAGCTGCAATAGTGGACTCATCATTATTGGAATGATTCACTCCTCCTTTGGAATGGAAAAAAGAAAAAAAATATAAGTTCAGAAAGCGATTTAAAAAGAGTAAGAGCAACACGTCAATCATTAAATACAATATAGATACCAGTACATACCATTTTTCTTTGCAGCAGCAATTAAGGCCTTCCCTCCCTTGGGATCATACTTGGATAGCACTCCACCGGTAAAGTTTCCTGTTTCAGTACAGAGTGGAATGGTAACGATTGTAGAATCCCAATAGTTAACGACTAAAAGATTTTTCTCGTCACGATCAAGAGTGAGGTAGCATGTGCTAGTTCCTCCAGCATCAACTCTACCAATTTCAATCATACTTCCCTCCGAACCGATTTCGTAAGCAATAATTTTACCATTTTCCTCAATATCTTCCGTACAAGTGTACATAACGTTAAGTCTGGGATGAAAACGCGAGAAGGCAGGGTTCACAACATTTTTGGCATCGCCAACGATGTTTAAGAGTGTCATGGAGCCGTCAGACGGTTCAAATTTGAAAACATACAATGGATGACGGGCAGCAGTACCTCTTGGTCCGTGTGCTAGTTTATCAAAGTCACTAAAGATTAGAGAGTAAGATGAAGGTGTGAGTGTATATGAAGTAATAATGGGTACGGCTCAAGATATTGACATGCGGGTTTGACATTTTTTACCTGTAGCAACTGACAACCATGATTTGATGATCCTCTGGCGAAGATGATTCCATTCCTGTAATAGTAACACTGGTAGGATATGAATCCAGTGACGAGCTGCAGTGATTAAGTGGTGACATCTAACTTTCGAAACGGAATTTGATTTATGTTCGTTGATTTTTATTTGAAATGGGCAGCATAAAGTCTCAATCGCAAATTTTCTGTGAAACTCCGCAACCCCCGGGGACAGATGTCAAAAGAGACTTCAACCAGAACACTAATAATGTCACGATAAACCCCATCGGGTTGGTAATCTAGATTCAAATTTCAAATTTTCCTCAGAGGAAATGTGATAAGGTGTATTGATACCATATTACTTAAAGAAAGGAATAAGAGCAAATCTAACGTTTTCTCTCCATGCAGTATATGCAGTATCCTTGCCGTAATTCATTACCTGTTTTTTCTCCAATCTGCTCGTCGATCCACACATTATAAATACAATTGCACAGAAACCTAAGCTTCCACAAACCCAACCTGTAATAGATGTTCCAAACGATACACATCCAGCACCATATTGCCCAAACCAAAATAAAAGTTCACCTAAGAAATTTGGATGACGACATAGCTTGTAACTCCATGTTGTTGGTCCAACGAATTTACCCTCCATCTTCTCTTTCCTTTTCCTTTTCACTTCAAACTTATGCTGATCAGCAATCGCCTCTAGCATCATACCCAATGCAGATATGCACGTAAATATCACTTGTATAATGTACCATACACTACCCGCTTCCAACGGACCACGAAGCGCAAACAGTACAGGTGTTACCATAAAAGTGTACAAGAAAGATAACCCCAGAGCCATCACAGTGCTTTTGAGGAAGGGTGTTGTGTTGATCTTCTTAAACATATCGCGCATCTCTTGCACAGTGATATTTCGGATGAATATATAGGTAGCAAGCCGTATTCCATACATAAGTGCGACAAGTACCAATATAGATGGAGGGTTGAGTATTGACAGAGTAGACTTTCCCTTGTTACACAATACAGAAAAAGAATATACAAGAGCCAGAGACATGGTTGCTACGGAAAGTCCATATCCGATACTGAACGAGTAACCAGTACGATACCATGTGAGAGGCAAGATTGTGAGGCAAGAGACTATGTACAATGCCATGATTGCGTTCAATGGATGACCATCAACGATCGCATAGCGAAGCGTTTCTAACGTTGGGCCTTTAGTGTCTGAAAATGCTGATGTTAACATAATTGAATATTTTGTCTATGAAGGTAATCAGATGTTTTCTGTTATAAATTTGTGATTGAAATTGGTAATAGTTTAGGTTGTGATGCAACTTCTCATCCTTCAAAAAATGCGAAGCCGGAGACGAAGGCCACTCGTGCACGATTAAACTACTGCGAACCATAAATTCAGAGCATATCAAACATTATCAATCGAATACAACCTAATCTGAAGACAAATCCTTTTCAATTTCATGTAATCTAATATAAAATGCGAAGAGACAGTAAAACACATTGTTACGACTCAAGGAAAGCGTGGATCTTTATGATTGCGTATTGGGCAATAGGTCTTCTGATAGCCTTCACAAAAAATTACACAACCAAATTGGCGATTCAAATCACCCCTTATTCAGTATTTGTGCTCGGAGTTTCTTTGCTCTGTCAGTACTTCCTCTCTCAACGGTACACAGGTTTTGGAAGAAAGAGAAATTGGATACCGATCATCATATTTGGGACTTTCAATGGTTTCTGTGAAACGATGATATTCTTGGGAGTATATGACATAGCACGTCAAATTCAAGATGTGCATAAGATCGTGACTGTTACCCTTGGTTTCACATTGTTTTCTATATATTCGGCTCTTGCACATGAGCACTTTTGGCTTCCTCATGCCTTACCACCGCATGTGAAACCTGATGCACCGCCCTTCACTAACACAGGTCTTCCATACCTTATTATCATGAGTATAGGTTGGTTTTCATTGTATGAGATTCAAGGTGACATTTTGAGCATTTGTATCATTCATTTTTTGATTGATGTATGGGCTGCCTCTGTCATGAGTCTACCATCTCCATTTTGGGCAAAATACTGATCGCAGATAAATGAGATCACGTTCATCCACAATTTTTAGCGTAGATCATGAATCAATTTTTTTTAGCGTAGATCATGAATTATCTATGTATTTTTGTGATCTAAAACTAACGCATAACTTCTATTTGATACGAAAACCTAACATTCAAATATTGACGATTTTCCTCTGGAATCGGCTCTCTAGTATCATGCACGTGAATATTACTTGTATAATGTAACATATACTAACCGCTTCCAACGGACCATGAAGCGCAAACAGTACAGGTGTTACAAAAAAAGTATACAAATCCCAGCGCCATCGCAATTCGCAATTCTTTTCATGAAGGTTCTTGTGTTGATCGTCTGAAACATATCGCGCATTTCGTACACAGTGATATCTCGGAAGAATATGTAGGTAGCAAGCTGTGTCCCAAAAGATGCTTTTAAGTAGTATCTAGAGCTCTGTGCAACGTGATTCAATAGTGCTTCACATTCCCATGAGAATTTTTGATGTCATTGGAAAAAATGATTTCCCTACCCGACGCAGGAAAAAATGCGAAGCCCTTACGAATAGCTACTACTTAGAGAGAAAATCGATTCCATCTTCCATCACACGAATTGATGACACAACAAAGAGACGAAACTAGGTTTTCTAATAAAGCCAGTTTCTCGTGTTTATACATGATCAAAATCAAATTAGGTCATGCAAGAAAAGATGGAAAAAAGAAAAGCGAACGAAGAAACGAAAGATGAAGCAAAAAAGGTGAAAGCAACAGGGCCTCTGGCCTCGTCTCAAGCGATATTTTCTGCTTTTGGGAAAACTCGAAAAGTTTCTATATTCCGCACTCTTGGAATTCTGTTTGCTATGTTATCGGGTGCAGTTTATCCTTGTATGGCATTTTATTTCACAAAGAGTTTTGAGGGCGTTGGGGCTCAGTCAAGCGATGAAAACTACCTGAGCAATGTCAGATACATGGTTTTTACAATATTAGTCGTAGGAAGCATAGGATTTTTCTTCCTCGTGTTACAATCTACGTTCTTAGAAATATCTGCTTCTGAAGCCACGCAAGACTTCAAGATTCAGTGGTTTAATGCACTATTGAGACAGGATATGGCGTACTTTGATATAAATGATATTTCTGTTCAAGCTACTTACATATCTTCAAAGGCTCTTCAGTTTAAAAAGTAAGTTCTATCATCATTGTGATTGATTTTTATTTTTATTTTCTAAATATGAAATGTTTCTGTAATAAAGAGGCATCGGGCGCAAGCTCGGCGAAGGAGTTCAGTTCAGCTGTTCTTTCGTTGGCGGTTTTATCTACGCCTTCTATGTTTCATGGAGAGTTTCTCTAGTTATATTAGCCACTATACCATTCGTGACTGGGGCAGCGTTCTTCATTATGACTGTTACGGCGAAACATACTGAGCGTATCGGCAACAACTACGCCGCAACCGGGGGTACAGTGTATAGTACAATAAGCTCAATTCGGACAGTATTTTCACTGAACGCACCTAACGTCTTTATTGAAAAGTTCAAAGCCTCAACGAAGAAAGCGTGCGAGTCTGCAGTTAGTTTTAATGCTCTTTTAGGTCTTGGGAACGGTTCGATGACGGGGTCATTTCTCTTGTCCTACATTGTGGTGGTAAGTTACAAAATAAATATTTGATTCGAACCTCGAACCTAAGACACCCCCTTACCCCATAACTGTTTTTACAAATCAAAAAGACTTTGTATGGCACATTTTTACTATACTCACAAGTGAAGAAGTCTGGATGCGACCCATCAAATACTCTGAAATCAGCTAGTGCGTTTGATAATGTTGAAAGTTGCTCAACTGTGGGAGCTGATGTTTTCGGAGCTTCCATTGGAATCTCCTTTGGAGCAATGAGCTTAGCTCAAATAAGTAATGCTGTTGAAGCCTTCATTGGGGCTCGAGCATCGGCATATCCAGCTTTAGAAGCGATTAATCGCAAGTTTGATCCAAATGAAAATGGCACATTAGAGAGTGTT
>Ga0213868_10002884_pt1 | contig 16275 bp, 18 predicted proteins | sample PICome_9_FD_160087 | JGI IMG/M metagenome (GOLD analysis project Ga0213868, IMG submission 160087) | Coastal seawater microbial communities near Pivers Island, North Carolina, United States - PICO127 | ecosystem: Environmental > Aquatic > Marine > Coastal | place: USA: North Carolina...
TTGATAAAGATCTAGGAATGGAAAAGGGTCATGCCGATGCTGTGACTGAAATGCTAGATTTTGCTTTAAAAGAAAGGCATAGAATCAACAATAATTTCACTTTTTTAGATTTGGGTTGTGGTAACGGTTGGGTTGTTAGGAGGGTTGTTGATGATCCATTATGCATCAAAGCCAGTGGAATCGATGGCGCCGATCAAATGATTGCCCACGCAAAAGCACGTGGAAATAACGAGGATTACATTCTTGCAAACATCTATGACTATGAGCCTCAAGAAAAATATGACCTAATTCACTCCATGGAAGTTTTGTATTATTTAGAGGACCCTGAATCCATATTAAATAAAATATCTAATTCATGGCTTGCTGAAGAAGGGCGGCTGATAGTAGGAATAGATTTATATTATGAAAATAAAGACTCTCATACCTGGGAAGGAAAAGTGGGAACCAAAATGCTAATGTTAAAACAAACAGAATGGATAGAAATGTTTGAGAGAGCAGGTTTTTCCGATGTGGAGGGCTGGCGTGCAAATCAAACTAAAGATTGGGCTGGGACCCTGGTATTAACAGGTAAAAAGAATTAAAAATTTTCAGAAAAATTTTTCAACAACATTTAAACAAATGTAATAATTAATCTTTAGATTTTAGGAGACGCTAATGAGAATCGCTCTGTCAGTTTTTGTAATAACTTTTTTGATTTTTATATCCAGCGACCTTAAGTCTGCTGATCATGATGATGCTATGAATTTAGATCAAGTAGCACATGCTTTTGGGTGGAATTTTGAAGAGGTTGAAATTCAAACTCAAAAGGTTGCAGAAGGTCTTTATGTGCTCTTTGGAGTAGGTGGCAACATTGCAGCTTCTATTGGTGAAGATGGAGTTTTGATTGTTGACGATCAATTCCCCCAGGTCATGGATAAAGTTCAAGCAGCAATTTCAAAAGTTGGAGGCGGAGAAGTTGACTATGCTGTTAATACTCACTGGCATTTTGACCATGCTGAGGGCAACAATGCATTAGGCCCGCAAGGGACAAAGATAGTAGCTCATGCTAATGCGCGAGCAGATATGGCAAAAGGAGGAGTGATCAATATGGTAATTGCCAAATATAAACAGCAACCATATCCAGACAAGGCTTTGCCGGTATTGACATATGATCATGGAATGCAAATTCACTTTAATGGTGGTGAGATTGATTTAAAAAACTTTGCATCAGCTCATACCAATGGAGATACAGCTGTTTTTTTTAAAAAACAAAATGCAGTTCACTTGGGAGACGTTTTTAATAATTCTGGCTATCCATTTATTGATGTTGGAAGCGGAGGCAACATCGATGGAATGATTAAGTTTTGTGAAGATACCCTTAAACTTGCGAATGATAATACTATAGTCATTCCTGGACATGGACCAGTTACAGATACAGCAACCCTGAAGGAATATATTTCTATGTTAAAAACGGTTCGCTCAAGAGTTGCCGCATTAATCGAGGAAGGAAAAACGTTACAAGAAATCAAAGACGCCAAACCAACCGAGGACTTTGATAAGATCTATGGTCCTGAAACCGGCTCACTTGGTTTTATCAATCGCGTGTTCACTAGTCTAAGCGAATAAGACTCATTATTTTTTAAAATGTTTAATAGCCTTGATCACCTAATCATTGCCGTTGAAGATTTAGAACAGGCTACTCAAAACTATCAACTTATCATGGGCGTACCTCCAGTTTGGAGTGGTGAGCACAAAAGTCTGGGAACCAGCAATGCCTTATTTAATTTTCAAAATACTTATCTTGAGCTCTTATCTGCAACTGGAGAAGGTTTAGGTGCCGACCTTATTAATTATTATTTACAGGATACTGGAGAGGGCTTGATAGGAATGGTACTTGCAACAAATGATATTAACGACGTCCATCAATCTCTTCAAAATCACGGCTTTCTTATTGGAGAGATAACAGATGGGGAGGGGATAAACTCGGCTGATGAAAAAATAAGAAAATGGAAAAATCTATTTTTACCACCAGATTTAACAAGGGGGATCTTTTCATTTGTCATTGAGCATACCCATGGATATTTGCCGCAACCAGAAGAGCAGAAAGAATCAGAGCCTTATAAATTGGATCATGTAGTTATTAACACCAATGATGCGGATGGATTTATAGAAATATATAAAGATGTTTTTAATCTGCGCCTTGCCCTGGATAAAACCATTGAGCATTGGCAAAAAAGAATGCTTTTTTTTAGACTAAATCAAACCACCATTGAGGTTGTTGAACAAGAAGACAACTTGCCACCCAATGACAAGATGTGGGGCTTGGCTTGGGATGTAAAAAATATAGAAAAGACTCATCAAAGGCTTGTAGACGCAGGCGTTGAAGTCACACCCATTCAAAAAGGCATCAAAGAAAAAACATTGGTTGCTACGGTTAAATCTCATACCCACAATGTCCCAACACTTTTAATAGAGCATCTAGATTAGTTGGATTATAGTTTTTTATTTTTTATCTCCTGTGTAATATAGTGAGCCACACATTAATAAAAAACTTTAATTTTATGATTGAAATAATTCTCTACACTCTACTTTTATATTTTTTTCAGCTTTTTCTTCCCATAACACTTAAGTCAAAAATGCCCGAAGGGATGTTTGAGAGATCTAGGCGTGCAACCGAAAATTTAAAAGAATCTCTGCCTATATTTTTGGCGTTGGCAATACTTTCAATTATTGTTGATGCTCAAGCCAATATAGCGATTGCAATTTCATGGATTGGTTTAAGGGTAATTTTTGCAGCAATATATATATCAGGATTTAACTTAAAACCCGCAAATGCTTCAGGGCAAAGAGCTCAACCATTAAGAAGCTTAGTTTGGACTTTATCTGTTGTTAGTTTGTTTATGATGGGTGCTAATCTTATTTAATAATTTTTATGTTCTCGAAGAAAAAAATAATTCTTGCATTCTGCATATGCACATCTTCATTTTTTGCAGGCTCACTTGTAGCTTCTAATATTAGTGAAGCTACCGTTCATTCTGAAAAAATTGTTTTAGGCTCAGGTTGTTTTTGGGGAGCTGAAAAAGGTTATGAATCACTGCCAGGCGTCATTGATGCAGTTTCTGGTTATGCCGATGGTAAAGGTGTTCGGGCTTCTTATAGAGAGATCACTAAACTTAAAAATAAGTTTAACGTTAACAATCATGCTGAGGTGGTGGAGGTCACTTACAACAAGAATCTTATTTCTACTGAAGAATTGCTAATGCATTACTTTGAATCTCATGATCCAACTCAATTAAATAGACAAGGAAACGACATAGGCACCCAATACAGGTCTATTATTTTGTATTCAACCCAAGAGCAAAAACAGGTAATTGATGGGATCACGCAAACCTATCAAACACTTTTATCAGCTGCAGGTTATGGACCCATTGTCACTTCAGTCAAACCCATTGAGAATTTTTATAAGGCTGAAAAATATCATCAAGACTACATAGCAAAAAACCCTAATGGATATTGCCCAGATCATTCAACCGGAGTCAGATTTGATAAAAGAAACACATTAGAAATGTTGGACAATTCTAAGCTGCTTTCTGGGAAACATATTATTGTTATTGAGGCGGAGGGCTACTGTCCTTATTGTGAAAAATTTAGAGCTGAAGTTGTTAAAAATTATTTTGGCAATATACCGCTTGTATTTAGACTGGCATCTCAACTGCAGGAATTAAAGATTAAATCACCCACATGGGCGACCCCAACCATTTTATTTATAGAAGATGGAGAGGAGGTTTTTGGTTATCAGGGCTATCTGAGCCCCAAAGAATTTTATCAAGCTCTTGGCTACTTCAAGCTGGGAGATTCAGAGGCCTATAAAGTTGCTTTTCAGCAAGGAACCGATGCAAGGTTTTGTAAAGAATATGAAATTTTTAAAAATACACCAGACGGTATTTTTGTTGACAAATTAAGCGGAGCTCCACTGTTTGATACCAAAGATAGGTTTAATTCTTCTACTGGATGGCTTTCATTTACAGCGCCAATCAAGGACTCTGTTTATACAAAACCCGATAATAGTTATGGGATGAGAAGAACAGAAATTAGATCAGTTACATCAGATATTCACCTAGGGCATGTTTTTCCAGATGGGCCAAATGGAATGCCAAGATATTGTATTAATGCTACTGTGCTCGAATTTATACCCAGAGATGACTTAAGCTTGCGTTAAAAATGCTTGCAAAATAATTCCATAGTAATAAAATTTATAGGATCGTGATTTGATCCTATTGCCGCGATCTTAAATAAAGTAGCTAAAACGGAAATTATTATTCCCAGGATTTAAATAACAACCCAATAGTTGTGTTATTCACAATTGTTATTGGGTTAATTTTGAGGTGTTTAAATATGAAAAGACAATTAATAGAAAGATTAGATGAGGGTCCAGTAATTTGTGCTGAGGGCTTTTTATTTGAGGTAGAAAAAAGAGGCTATTTGGCTGCAGGCGAGTTTGTTCCAATGGTTGCATTAGATCATCCAGAAGCTTTAGAGAATTTACATAAAGATTTTCAACACGCAGGCTCAGATGTGGTTGAGGCATTTACATATAATGGCCACAGAGAAAAAATGAAAGTGATTGGCAAAGAAGAGCTATTAGAGCCCTTAAACAGAGCCGCATTAAAAATAGCAAAAAAGGTTGCTGATAATCCTATTGACGGCGGGGAGCCAAATTTGATGGCTGGCAATATTTCAAATTCAAACATTTGGGCTGAGGATGATAAACATGCTCAAAAAGAAGTCTATAAAATGTTTAGTGAAATGGTTGATTGGGCTGCCGATGAAGGCGCAGACATGCTTGTTGGAGAAACTTTTTATTATGCCCAAGAAGCATATGCCGCATTAGAAGTAATACAAAAAGCAGGACTGCCATCAGTAATAACAATTGCCCCTATGGCTGAAAATATCATGAGAGACGGAGTTTCAATTATTGATACTATGAAAGAGCTTGAGCAAAGGGGTGCAGACGTTGTTGGGATGAACTGTTTTAGAGGTCCAGATACTATGATGCCTTATCTTAGAAAGGCTAGAGAAATTCTTAAGTGTCATATGGCAGCATTACCACTTCCATTTAGGACTACAGAGGAGCATCCAACATTTTTTAATTTGCCTGATGAACATGGGTGCACTTGTCCAGCTCCGCATGGTAGAACATTTCCAACCGCCCTTGATCCTTTGTATTGTAATCGATACGAAATACACGAGTTTGGTAAAGAGGCAGCTGCATTAGGCATTAATTATCTTGGCGTTTGTTGTGGAGCAACCCCTATGCACATAAGAGAGGTAGCTGAGGCGGCTGGCTTAACTGTTCCAGCAAGTAAATACAGAGAAAAGATGGAGAACCATTTTATGTATGGCACCAACGAAAGAACTGCAAAACATATGCAAGATTATGGAGATAATGCCTAGCGCCTCGTATCAAATGTGCTAAATGATCAAAATCATATTAACCTATCTCTTTTGTGGGTAATATTTTGACTGATTTGACTGTAAATGAGGTTTACGTAATTGGTGCGCCGATTGTATTGGCTATGATTTTTGCGGAGCTTTTAATCTCTAACTGGCAAAACAAACAATATTACAAAAAACAAGATACTCTTTGTACCATTGGTTTGCTTACAGGCAATATTGTCATAGCTTTTTCTATCAAAGGTCTGATTTTAGCCCTTCATTTCTATTTATATCAATTTAAGGTTTTTGAGCTCGCTAACATTTTGCCTTTTTGGGCAATGTGGGTTTTAACCTTTATTATGATCGACTTTGTTTTTTATGTTTATCATCGAATGTCACACAGAGTTAGATTTCTTTGGGCCATTCATCTCAGCCATCATTCAAGTGAAGAAATGAATTTTGCAGTTTCCTTTAGGCAGGCATGGTTCGGCCCTGTTTCTAAAATACCTTTTTTTGTGGTGCTTCCTTTGCTTGGTTTTGACCCAACAATCATTGCAGTAGCAGGAGTGATTAGCACCTTGTGGGGAGTAGTGGGGCATACACAAATTGTTGGGAAGCTTGGTTTTGTTGAGTGGGTTTTTAATACCCCATCACATCATAGAGTGCATCATGGCTTCAACAAGCAATACATAGACAAAAATTATGGGAACCTATTAATAATTTGGGACAGAATGTTTGGAACATTTGAACCAGAACATGAGCCCGTGAAATTTGGTTTGGTCAATAATGTTAATACCTATAATCCAACAAAGATAACATTTATGGCCTGGTCCTCAATGATTGACGACATTAAGAATAAAAATAATTTTAGTGAGGTGTTAAGCACAATCATTGGGCCGCCTAGTACTCACGTAAAAAATAAAATCTAGGACATCTGCCCATAAAAGACTTTTTGACTTTTTATGCTAGAGGGTTATATTTTTATAACTATGAACAATTTTTATAAATCAACGCCTATTTTTGTTGCAGGGTTATTTTTTTTAAGCATGCCAGCTTTTTCTTATAATTCAGACCCACAAAAGTGTGCAGATATACCAGATCCTAATGTAAGACTTTATTGCTACGACACTCTTTTTCAAGAAAGCAAATCTACTCAAGAGACAATAACCATCCCCAAAAAAACGGAAGTTGTAAAAATAGATGAACAAAAGAAAAAAAATTATGGTTTAAAAAAACCAAAAGATGATTTTTCTATCACTGCAAAAATACTTAATGTAAATAAACGTGGAAATTATAAAATCTATATTACTCTAGATAATAACCAAGTCTGGCGAAGCGTAAAGGATATCTATGATCGAATCCCAGTAAGCAATGGGCAAACAGTTACCATTTCCGAAGGCTTTATGAGTGGGTATGTCATGAAGGTTGCAGGAAAGAAAATCAGTTTAAGGGTGAGAAGGGTTAAATAAAATGGAAACAAAAATTCCACCACCAATAGTTACCTTAGTATTTGGTCTATCCATTTATTTTTCTAGAGAGATATTCCAGGCAGTCGAAATTAAGTATTCTTTTTATATCGGCATCCTTTTGCTTATATTGGGCCTTGCTATCTTAATATCCGCTGTGCGATTATTCAGAAAAGATAAGACAACCGTGAACCCTTTAAGCCCTGAGCAAGCAACAAAGCTAGTCACGGATGGGATTTTTAAATATTCTCGAAATCCAATGTATCTCGGAATGGTATTCATATTAAGTTCAATGGCTGTATTTTTTAATCTGATTGGCGGAATTATTCTTATCGCTCTATTTTGTTTTTATATAACAAAATTTCAAATTATTCCTGAAGAAAGAGCTATGAGTAATTTATTTTCTCAAGATTTTAATAAATATAAGCAAGCAACTCGAAGGTGGATCTAGTTTTGTCCTAAACATTTATGAAATTATCCAATTTCTTTCTTTTATGGGTTTTTGGGTTTTTTTTGTTGCTATCTTTTAATTTATTTATTGAGGCATTTATCTTTGAGTGGTTGGGCTGGAATGGAACAGATAAAAACGATTGGTTTTTTGCTTTATGGTGGGGCTTTGTTGTTGTATGGGCTTTATATGGTTTCTTAAAGCTTTACTCTATTTGGAGTAAGTCCGATCAAGATTTATGAGATGAAAAAAATATTAACTGGCTTATTATTGTTCTCTATTTTTGTAATACCTGAGAATGAGATGAGTTTAATTAAGGGATTCAATTTGAATAATCAAATATATAAAGTCCTTACTTTAGAGGAGTGGGAGCGGGCTAAGGCTTCTGGCATAATAATTACAGATTTAGATAAAAAAGATGGTTTTATTCATCTGTCTACAGCGACTCAACTCAATGCAACCCTGTCTTTATATTTTTCCAAAGAAGAGTCAGTCGTGCTGCTTCAAATAGACCATGTGCAGACACATGATCAACTAAGATTTGAGGCTCCCATTCCGCCCGGAAATAGAATCAGCTCATTCCCTCATTATTATGGTGATTTGAATACTAATTTTGTTTCTAAGATATGGCATTTAAGCCGCGGTGCTTTTGAAATACCAATTGAAGTGATGCTTGAAGCCGAACAAGGCGCTAATTCTTAATGCTTTGCTGTAGAATTAAACTTAGAGGTTTCTTCATTGAATATAATATCAGTGGTTAATTATAGGAACTTTTAAATGAACCCTAAAAAATGACCAATTTAATAAAAAGTTTCAGATCAATATTATCTAAAAGTGATTTTAATACTTTGTTAACTATGCCACTTGTTCTGACTTTGGTTGCTTTAATTGAAGTTGGCGGGCTTGCTGCAATTGCATTTCTTGTTTTAAACCTAGAAGATCTTAATGGCGCATTACTTGAAATCCAATTTGCTAATTACTTTTTAGCGCTCTTTGGTTTCGCAGAGGATAAAATTATTCTTTTATTTTCTGGGCTAATTATTTTATATTCTTTTCTTACCATCATTGTTTCCTCAATATCAATTAGAAGAATTAGTATATTTAGTGAGTTAATGGGAGCAAAAATTAAAACCTCTCTCTTGCGATATTTTTTAAAACTCGATTGGCTGGATTTCTCTAAAACACAATCCTCTAAAAATATGGCTAGGATTGCTTACGATGGGGACATTGTTGCAGATATGATTAACTTTCTAATGAATTTATTTAATAAAATAATTCTTGCCCTAATCATCACAACAGCATTATTTATATATAACCCTCTTCTTACATTTGTCCTAGCTCTTATTTTATCCTTAGCTTATGCTCTAATATTTTTATCGTTTAACTCAAAGGTAAAAAAAAATAGTTTGCTAATTACAAAATATATGGATGCTACATTAAGTATTGTGACGAATGTTTTTGGATCATTTAAAGAGATTATTTTTTACAATAACCAAAAAAAAGTTATCTCTAATTTTGAGCAAGTTGATTCCGAATTAGCTTATCTTAAAGGAGTGAATATGTCTTTGTCATACATGCCAAGGTTTTATATTGATTCCGCATTATTGGTCATGCTCGTAACAGCGGCCACTCTTGTAAGCTTTAATGGAGTAAGTACCTCATCTTTTTTTGCAACAATATCTGTTTACGGTTTAGCTTCTTTAAAATTACTACCGGCATTCCAGAATATTTTTTATTTTTCATATGAGATTTTTACTCGAATACCACATTTAAATAATGTGACTGCTTTGCTTTCCAAAGATTCTGATCAAGCACTCTCTAAGACACAAGAGAACCAGCTCCCTTTCAAAGATACAATATCCTTTAATAACATTTCATTTGCATATGAAAAAGATAAAAAAAATTCATTGATTGAAAATATCAATCTCAAAATATGTAAAGGTCAAAAAATAGCAATTATTGGGCCAACCGGCTCGGGCAAATCAACATTTCTTGATCTGCTATTAGGGATGATGGAGCCAGATTCTGGTCAAATTATTATAGACGAAGAGGTAATTACTAGAGAAAATCTCCATAGCTATAGAAGAAACTTTTCTTATGTGCCTCAAAAAATCTTCTTTCTTGAAGACACCCTTAAGCAGAATATAGCTTTTGGTTCAAGTGAAGAGTTAGACTCACAAAAACTTGAAAAAGTAATTAAAAATGCATTGCTTAGAGAGCTTATTGATGATCTGCCGCTGGGTATTGAAACTAATATATCTGATTCCAATCAGATGGTTTCAGGGGGTCAGAAGCAATGTATTGGTATAGCGAGAGCCTTATATAGAGGCGGAGATATTTTAATACTTGATGAAGCTACTAGCGGAATGGACAAAAACTTAGAAAAAAAGATATATGAAGCAGTATTTAATAGTCAGTTTCAAACGTTCATTTGTGTAACCCATGGAACAGCCTTGCTTAGTAACTTTGATCAAATTTATGTATTTAATAATGGTCGTATTGAATCAAGCGGTTCATATTCTGAACTAAAAGAAAAAAGTGCTTTTTTTAGCTCAATGATGGAAAAATCAATTGATTAATTACCCTTTTCATTTCAGCTTCTCCATTGCAAAGTTTTTAGAAACTATCCCATGTTTATAATAAGGTTTCTTTTAAAATATTTTGACTCGTATCTTTATTCTTCAAAAGGCTTCCAGTTTAAACTCCTTTTTAATTTAAGGGCAATTATGACGGGTTCTGATGCAAGGCTAGATATTCTTAAAAATACAAATGGCTATCAAGTCAGCTCAACTAGCAAATTTGAGAGCAGAACTATAGAATTTCATAGCGAGCCTGTTGGAGCAAATACTTATTCAAGAGGCATAGTCAGGAGAGGAGAGGGTATTGGTGATCTGTATTTTCTTAATCAAATTCCTTTTAATGATGGAGACACCATAATTGATTGTGGTGCAAATACTGGCGATCTGTTGCTGTGGTTTCAAAATAAAAAACTAGATATAGAATATATTGCTTTTGAGCCAGCAGCAGAGGAATATCATTTTTTAAAAAAAAATATTTCTCCTCATCAAGCTATAAATTCAGCTCTATGGAATTCTGAAGGCGAAAAGGATTTTTTTGCTAGTCCTGATAACGGAGATTCAAGTATCTTTGAGCCAATTGAATTCAATGATGTTTATAAAGTTAAAACAGAAAGATTGGAAAAATATATTAGTAAAGAAATTAAACTTTTAAAAGTTGAGGGTGAAGGAGCTGAACCTGAGATCATAGAGGGGCTTGGCAATAAATTAGAATCTGTCCAATACATAAGCGCTGATTTAAGTGATGAGAGAGGGCTGGCCTTAGAATTCACAGTAGTGCAGGTAACAAATTTATTGCTATCTAATAATTTTGAAATTATAGACTTCTCTCCAGATAGATTCATATTTCTTTTTCGAAACAAAAAAGATTTTTCTTAATCTAAGAGTTTTAATTAGTTAACTTTAAAGCAGATAGTTGCTTTGGAAAACAGTCTATTAGAATAGCAAGAAATTATTCAAGAAAGTCAAAAACCGCTATCTTTCCTTCGCTGTGAAGGTGATGTGCCCCTCTAATACCTGAATGCAAAGAGGGAGATATGTTTAAAATACTTTTTTCTTGGTAGCTGTTTGGAGTTAAATCAATTATCTCATTAACCGAAATTCCGCCACCCCCATATGTTCCAAAAGCCTGATTCTGACCAACTCTATAGATAGAGTTGTTTTGAAAAACTATTCCACCATTTCTAGCTGAAGATGGATCAAATATCACTGGATTATTTTCATGGGGCCTCCACTTTCCATCAATTGGATTATCGGCATAAAATATAGATAATTCAGAACAACAATCCCTTTCGCCAATTGGGTTAATATTGCTGAAGAGCCACCAAAGTTTATTATACTCAAATATCATAGAGTCAGCTGCCAAAACATTTTCTTTGACTATGGTCTTAAGCTTCCATTTCAATGGAAACTCTATTGATTCATATATTCTTATATCCATATTATCTGCACTCTCAGGAAGCATGTAATGTTTCGATTTGTAATTAAAAATAAATGGAAAAGAAAGGTGAAAAGGCTCCTCAAGGACTATCCCAAGCCTTTTTGGTACTTGATTAGTAATTTTATAAGCTGCTATTGTGCCCTTTGATTTCGACCAATCATAATCTTCAACAAAGCAGTAACTTTCAGATCCCTTATTTACAATAAATGGGTCAGCTAAATAATGATTCTTAGGATTTTTTAAAACAGTACTTTTTTCAATATCAAAGATTTTCCAACCCAAAAAATTTATACCCACGTTCCAAGAATCCTTTTTATTTAGCATGATATTAAGAACTCTTTTTTTTGCTAATTCTAATATATGAATTAAATATCTAAACTGATCACTAATATATGGGGTTTTCAATTTATAGCTTATATCATTAAGGTTAAATAGTTCTCCATTAATATTTTTATCTTGATAGATTTCCATTAAGATTTTTTGCATGTAAAAGTTTCTTCTTAACATTACATTTTTTCTATTCGAGAGAAATAAGCCATGAGTTATAAATGAGCCTCTGGTAATTAATCTTGCATCTTGTACTTTTGGCATCATTTGTATGATGGTGAAATTAGTTTTATTTTTCTTTTTAATAACTTCTTCAAAATAAATTGGATAGTTTGATTTTTCTGCGTGCTCAGCATGATGAAAGCCAAGCAATCCAAGTTTTGACAGATCTTTTAAATACTCGCAGCAATCATTTAGCTCAAAGGCAACCAGCAAATCAAGGCTACATTCTTTAATAGACTTTAACTGCTTGATATTTTGACTTGATGGAGAATCAACAGAAATCTTTTTAACTTTTTCTAGGTCGTTATAATTTTTGAGCGTGGCATTATTCTTTCGATAGAAAGCTATGCTGAAAAAACTCTCTAAACTTAAAATTATTTTCCATAAAATATTTCGCCCATAAAGAGAAATTTTTGTTTTGTAACTCTCAAGGGGCAAAGAAACTATGCATTTAATCTCTATATGTGGATTTTCAAGACACCAATTCATAAAATTATTTAAATCCTTTGAATATTTTTTCTTTGGCAAAATAATGCCCAGAGTTAATTTTTTCAATATAGATGTTTCATTTGGCATTTCCATTGATTAGCTGCCTTTAAATCCTGTGATTTTTTTGTAGACTTTATTCAAACCAGAAAATTGTCTTAACCACTTTTTCAGATTATAAAAAATTAAATAAATTTTGCCTAAAACGCTATATGGCTTTATTAATAATTTGATCGGAAAGGATTTATTTGACCATATTTTCTTGTAAGCCTCATCTCCAGAAGTAAAATCAAATAGTTTTACTTCATTTTGTATACATGAAATCATCAAGTCTTCTAGCAGAACCTTTCCTGGGGAATATTTTGCCCATTTTGGGCCAGAATATGCTGGCATCAAGTAATAGAAAGTATCTTTATCCACCACTCCCCAATGTAATGCAATAATTTCTCCATTAAGCTTCAGTACTGAACAGTGAGCCTGAGATAAAGAGCTAATTTGCAGGGGCATATTTAGATAGAATGCTCTATGCTCACTTTGTCTGAGGACGTCTTCAACGCCCATTTCTTTATATCTTAAAGATTTAAATTTAAATAGCTTTTTAAAAAATACTTTTTTACTTTCTTCATCCTTTCCTAAAATTTCATATTTGAGGTTACCAAGTTTTGAGAGGCGTCTTCTTTGTCTCAGCGTATCGTCACGAACTTTTTTTGAAACAGTATTTATATATTTTTCCCAGCCATCGTTAAAATGTACTTGATATGAATTTGTAATTTGTTTGGCATCTTCCATATTAAAAAATGGATTAATGCAATCATCAATATAGGGAACTTGATTGTTAAAATATAAAATATCAAATTGCGGAAGAAGCCTTATAATGTTGCTCCATATCATTTCAAAATTAGATATGAATAGGCTTTCATTAGATGAAATGACTGGACCCATATAATCACTATGAATGCCTCCGAGCCACTCTAGTTTTTTGAGACCTCTTTTGGTTGAAATGCCCATTGGCAAAATAGCTTCAACTTTATTCTCTAGTGATAAGGTGACAATGGATAATTTTATCTTATGAATTGGCCATCCAATAGCGTTGTACCAATTATGAACCCAATCTAGACGTTGAAAAATGGTTGAAGAACCTTCATTTTCAAGAGTTTTCCAAATCTTAATAATTTCTTCAGAAAATTCATTATAGATTTTAATTTTCATTTCATATTATTGAGCAGTTGAAAAGCACACCAACCTTTTCCATCTTTCATAGGCCTTGTCACCTTCTTTTATTTGCTGCTCTCTAAGAGGAGGCCAAGAAAAAACTTCTATATTATTTTTCCAACCCCATTCAAACCATTTTATTGCTTCCTTTTGGTTTCTTGCATAAGCTGCAAAACACCAAGGATTCGATCCAATATGCATTTCAGAAAAGACGGGCATTAGACCGCCCTCTAAAGCTATTTTTTTTAAATCAACGAATCTTCTCTGTCGCAAGTCTTTTACATTAGACCAATCGGCGAGAGCAATTGACTGAACGGACTCTTCATTTATAAAAAAGTCGTCCATTATTGATTCTCTGAATGCTCTAGGATCTTCGTATTTTGGTCTTTTTTTAATCCATTGTTTCAAGAGCCGCTTTAATTTAGGGGCTTTATTTAATAAAAATCTAAAAATTGAATACTTATCATCAATTTTTTCATAATCTAATTCAGGCACTATATATTCTTTATTGAAATTTCTATTCAAATAAAGAATTCCACCACAACTTTCAAACTTCCTTGGAGAACTTATGCCAATATCTCCGAAAGTACCCAATTCTTTTCCCTCAAAAATGCCACTATGTCCGTGTGCATTATCTTCAATAAGATAAAGATTATGTCTTTCACAAAAATTCAAAAATTTTTTGATATCTTGGGGCTGACCAAAATAATGGACCATAATAATAGCTTTTGTATTTTTCGTTACAAGTGAGTCTAATTTGGGCCATTTTGGACTTAAATCATCGGCTAGCTCATAAACTAAGAAGTTAAGAGAATTTTTATTGATTGGTTCAAAAATAGTGTCACATACAAAGTCGGGAACAAGAATAATATCTTGATCATCAATATCCAACGATTGAATTCCATACTTTAAAGCTGTTCTAGCTTTAGAAAAATAGATGGTTTTGGCAGGCATTAATGTATTGTAAAATGATTTTATCTATTTTGTCTTAACCAAGAATACTTTTATATATCAAGCAAGCATATTACAAATGAAAATTTTAAAAGAGGAAGTTTTATACAATTGTTCTGCTAAAGACCTTTGGGCTGTAATATCAGATGTTGGCAGGTGTGACTGGGTACCAACAATTTCGAAAATTACTTTAGAGGGCAACCTTAGACACTTTGAGATGACTAATATTGGGAAGATTACCGAAAAAATATTGAAGCTGAATCATGAAAGTATGGTCCTCCAATATACTGCTATAAAAACCCCCGCACCCATTAAACATCATTTAGCTACCATGAAAATAACACCCTTAAATGTTCAAGAGTGCATGCTAATGTGGTCAACTGAAATTTCTCCAGAAATTTTTGCAGACGGCATCCAGCAAGGGATGATGGCATCAATAGAAGGACTTAAAAAAGTATGCCAGGACATTTTTAATGGATAGTATTTGGAAACTATCTAATGGAATTGTAAGTCTTGCGACTGCTATGCTCGTAATTCTAATTATTTTAGGATTAATTTTTAATGAAAATATTAGATCAAATGTTATTTATTTGTATGAAGAATTAGCTAGCAGTGGGGTTATAGGTATTTATGTCTCAATAATTCTTATATATATGGTACTAGGTAGCATTTTATCTATTTCGGTAGCAATTATTAACGCAAGAGGCATAAACAAAAAATTCATTTCAACATTTTTTAATGTTCAAAGTAAAAAGTTAAAATTTTTTAAATGGGCTAATAGAGTCATTTACATTTTTTTGCCATTGAGTATTTTTGTGTATTACTATTTCTCTGCTTGATGCATTGCATTATTTGTAGAAATTCTTGCGCAAAAAGTTTCTCAACTAATGACGATAAAGTCTATTGGGAGTGTGGTTTTTGTAGTGGCAAGTTTTTAGATAAAACACACTATATAAACAATGCTCAAGAAAAAAAAAGATACCTAGAGCACAACAACGATATTAATGATGGGGGCTACAAAGCTTTTCTATCAAAGTTAACACTCCCATTATTGAAAAAAATTTCAACTCGAGCAGAAGGGTTGGATTTTGGCTGTGGTCATGGACCAGCATTAGCAGGTATGTTGGCAAAAAAAGGCTTTAAAATGTCTTTATATGATCCATTCTTTTTTCCAGACACTCTTGTTTTATCAAAACAATATGATTTCATCACTTGCACAGAAACAGCCGAGCACTTTCACACTCCATTCAAAGAGTTTGAAACCCTAGATAGTTTGCTTAAGCCAGGAGGCTGGCTGGGCATCATGACCTCTTTCTTAACCTCAGATGAGATGTTTGAAAATTGGTACTATCGAAGAGATCCAACCCATGTGACTTTTTATTGTGAAAAAACCTTTCAGGTGATAGCCTCTCAAAGGAACTGGAAATGCGAAATCAAATCAAAAGATGTCGTGCTTCTTCAAAAAAATCATGATTAAAGCACCCACTTCATTTATACAGCGTTTAAAATTTATTGGGCCGAGCATCATTGTAACTGGCAGTGTTGTTGGAAGTGGCTCAATAGCTCTCTCACCATTGTTGGGAGCAGCAACGGGCTTTGCTTTATTATGGTGGCTTTTATTGAGTCTTTGGAGCAAACCACTTATACAAGCTGAAATTAGCCGTTATGTCATAGCAACAAATCAGACTTTCTTAGAATCTTTCTCAGATATGCCTGGACCCAAAACAAACC
>Ga0213868_10002885_pt1 | contig 16269 bp, 13 predicted proteins | sample PICome_9_FD_160087 | JGI IMG/M metagenome (GOLD analysis project Ga0213868, IMG submission 160087) | Coastal seawater microbial communities near Pivers Island, North Carolina, United States - PICO127 | ecosystem: Environmental > Aquatic > Marine > Coastal | place: USA: North Carolina...
CGACCCAGCCGTTACCTGCAATCTCGTTGAGCGCGACTGCCTCTTCGACGCCTGCCAACTCGGGGACCTCATAGGACTTGGTACGCAGCAAGTAGAAGGCCGCAAACGCAATCGCGGCAACCCCTGCCACGACAAAGAGTGCCAACATCACCATGGCACCCGTGCGGCGGCGTGGTTGCTCGTCGTCGTACAACTCGCTCGTTGCTGAAGCAAGGGGCACAGCGGTAATCGGCATCTGTTCCGTCGCCGGGGCAGAGTCAACTCCAACTTCGCCCATCATGGTTGTTTGCGCAGCTGCGACATCCGCTTCTGCAACACCTGTGATCTCGGCGTCAGGAACGTCGCTCAGAATGACAAGTCCGTCACCATCGCTGGCATGAATCGGAGCATCGACAACACCTGCAGCAGAGACCCCGGCTGCGGCAGCGACGTCTGCAGGTAAACCCCTGTCAGACTCGGGTTCAGGCGATCTCGAGACCGTCTCAGTTTCTGCGATTAATTTTGCTGGTCGCTCAACTCCTCCGGTCGGATCGCTTGGGCGACGCATGTCCGCCGACTCAAGCAATGCGGTCGCCAAGATCGGAATGGGTTCAGGTCGGGGCAACTTCTCGGCGGCCTGCACTAAGGCGTTGCCGAATTCGCCCGCACTGAAACGATCCGCTGCCTCTGGCCGACCTGCACGTTCTATGACCGATGCCAAGGAGCCGATATCGGCCGATACAGGCATTAATTTATCGACGCGAGCAGCAAGTGTTGAAACCGTCGAATCCGAGGCAAACGGCACCGCTCCCGTGACAGCCTCAAGCAGGCAAAGGGCCAGCGCGTAGACGTCGGTCTTGGGGCCAACGTCCAGTCCTAACGCCTGTTCCGGAGACGCGTAGCGAGCAACGTGAGTGGCCACGGTTGCAGGCTCAGTCCAGGCTGCGCGACCAATGAGTTCAGCCATGCCGAAATCGACGATGCGTAGGCGCCGATCAGTTCCGAACACCAGCTTCGACGGCGTGAGTTCCGTGTGGGAAATCCCGCGTTCGTGAGCAGCGGCGAGGGCTCGGCACGCTTCGAGGCCGACAACCAGAGCCTGAGATGGTTCAAGTAAGCGGCCGCGGTCGAACAGGTCGCGTAAGCTGCCGCCGCCGAGGTGTTCTACAACCCAAAACACCGTCGATTCGCCATCGAGTTCAAGATCGCCCCAGTTGAGCACGGCTGCGATGTTAGGATGCCCTAACTCACCGACGACCTCTGCCCGCATGCGGAACTCCTGGCGGAAGGCTTTGTCCTCGGCTAAACCTGGCTCCACGATCTTCAACGTGACCGCCTGGGCCGTCTCGATGTCAACAGCCGAGCAGATCACGGTGTTGGCACCCGCTGAAGCGACCTCAACGACGCGATACCGCTCGGCGAACACACGATCAACGAGGCCATCGACGCTGTTGCTTCCAAATGTCTTGCCGACCGCCACGGCAAAAAGCTACCGCCTGGACTCCCCCGAGTGGTATCAGGTGTGTGGCGTGCCGACTTGTCAGGCATGATAAGGATGTGACCGACCTCGACGATCCTGTTGGGCATGACGAAACGCCACCGTTGGCACCCGCTAAGCGGCGCAGGCCTGACCGTGGGCTACTTATTGCCAGCCTCGTGATCGCTGCTGGGCTGACGCTGATTGTGTGGGGCTTTTTCAGTGCAATCACCGGCGACGACGGCGTAACCCGGCCTGCAGAGATCGAATCGATCTCACCTGTCGAGAATGCGGTGCAGGTCCTCCAGCAGGAAGGCATCGCCGTTGATCTCGAATTCGGCTACGAAGCAGTCCTCGTCGTCGATGGCATTGAACTTGAGACCACTAATATCGGGGAACTCGAAGCTGAGCCCGGTCAGCTCTTGGCATTTCCGCCGACAGCAATCTTCGATCCAGGCAACTCGATCATTTCTTTTACACCATCCGAAGATTCGCAGATAACCAAATTTACTCAGGGGCGCCACCAAGCACGAGTGCTGTACTGGCGCGCCGACGAGGGGCGTGACAGCGCCCGTTCATACAGCTGGTTTTTCGAAGTCGTCTAGGTCGGTTCGTCGACGTCAGTCTCGAGTAGCTCGACTCGAGGCACTTCGCCCGTAGCTAGGAGCTCTTCGAAGTCCGTGACTGCGACGAGAGGCACACCGAGCGCTTCGGCTTTGGCGAGCTTGCTCGCACCGGCGTGGTCGCCGACGACCAAGGCGAGGGTCTTCTTACTAACGCTGCCCGGGCTCTTCCCACCGCGCAAGGTGATTGCCTCGGCGGCTTGCTCCCGGGTGTAGCCCGGGACTGCTCCCGTCACGACTACGGTCTTCCCCGTCAACGATTGAGGGGTGAGCGCCTTCGCCTCTGCCGCCCGAGCGGCTTCCTTCGGATCACCGAAGTTGAGCCCGGCATCTCGGAATCGCTCTACGAACGCACGGTTCTCAGGCGCTGCGAACCACTCCGAGATAGTGGATGCTATGACGCCACCCACGCCATCGACGGCGGCTAGCTCTTCGGTCGTCTGTCCCATGATGGCATCGAGTGTGCGGAACTCAGCAGCAAGTGCCTGCGATGCTGCTGGACCAAAGTGCCGGATGCCAAGGGATCGCATGAATTTTTGAAGAGGCCGTTCCTTGGATTCTCGGATCGAGTCGACCAGGCTTGTGGCACTGGTTACGCCAATACGATCAAGCGCCACGAGTTGCTCAACAGTGAGTGAGTACAGATCAGCGGCATCGGCAATCAAATCGGCGTCGATGAGCTTCTCAACCATCTGCTCGCCGAGTCCCTCGATGTCCATTCCCCCGCGTGAGGCGAAGTAGGCGATTTTGGCAACCTGTTTTGCCGGACACGCCGTGTTGAAGCAGCGCGTGTCAGCCTCGCCGTCAGGGAGTATCAGCGCCACGCCACAACTCGGGCAGTTGACCGGGAACTCCCAGGCCACACTGCCCTTCGGACGCTTGTTGAGTGGCGCCGGGCCGACAACCTCGGGTATCACGTCGCCAGCCTTACGAACAATGACCATGTCGCCAGGTCGAACATCCTTGACGGCGACCTGTTCGCGATTGTGAAGGGTCGCCATTCCCACAGTCGATCCACCGACAAAGACTGGGTCGAGGACTGCGAACGGCGTCGCTCGACCGGTCCGTCCGACAGAAACGCTAATATCTAGGAGCGTCGTGGTCCGTTCTTCGGGTGGGAACTTATACGCGATAGCCCACCTCGGGGCACGAGAGGTTGAGCCGAGTAGGTCCTGCTGGATCGGGTCATCAACCTTAATCACGATTCCATCTATCTCGTAGTCGAGCATGTGTCGATGATCCCGCCAGTGCAGGCAATGGGCAGCAACCTCATCGATTGATGGAAAGCGCTGCACATGTTCGTTCGCAGGAAAGCCGAGCTCGCCAACCCAGGCCAGGGTGTCAGCATGACTGGAGAAGACTGGCCCGCCATCTACATCCCCAAGCTGATAAGCCCAGAACGAAAGCTCCCGCTCTGCCGTCTTGTTTGGATCTTTCTGTCGCAGACTTCCGGCTGCAGAGTTCCTCGGATTGGCGAATGGTTTATCACCAGCAGCGACCGTTCGCTCGTTCAAGCGTTCGAATGCCGACGTCCCCATGTACACCTCGCCGCGAACCTCAACAACCGCTGGGACGTCGTTGCCTGATGGCTTCGAGAGTCTGTGTGGAATGTCAGCAATGGTCGCCACATTTGCTGTGACGTCTTCGCCGACCATGCCGTCGCCGCGAGTTGCCGCTTGCACAAATTGCCCGTCCTCGTAGCGAATACTCATCGCAAGGCCATCGAACTTGAGCTCGCAGACAAAGGTAGGAACCTGACCGTCAAGGCCCTTCGCCACGCGCTCAGCCCACGCGACGAGCTCATCGCGATTCATCGCATTGTCAAGACTCATCATCGGCACCCGGTGCACCACGGGGTCGAAAGTTGCACTCGTTGCGGCGCCGACCTGCTGGGTCGGCGACGTGTCGGTCGCTAGCTCTGGGTTTTCTGCTTCCAGGGAGCGCAGTTCGCGTACTAAATCGTCGTAGTCGGCGTCACTGATCTCCGGGTCGTCCAAGGTGTGGTAGCGCTCATTGTGATGAGCGAGCTGGGTCCGTAACGTTTCAACGCGAGCTACGAGATGGTGTGGTGTGCGGGCTGACGATTCACCGGAGGACATCAGTAGGGAGGATATTCGGCCGGGCTGAGCGATCTCGTCAGCCAGATCAAGCGCCGAGGGCGAAACGCGTTGCGTTGGACTGGTCCCGAACGCGTTTAGCGACGTCTGCGGTCAGCCGGGCCAAACGTCGTGCGACCGGCACGCCATGACCCTCAAGGCCGGCACCCGGTGTGACCATGCTCTGCCGACGAAGGGCAACAGGGTCACAACCGCGACGCACAAGTTCGCACCATACGTCGCTCAACGCCCGCCAGTATCGATCAGCACCCGCAGCGATCGGCCCGCCAGTCGGCACAACACCCCATGCGATGACGCCTCCGTCCTCGAGAAAGCGATCGATGTAACCAGCCCAGTTGACAAGGTCATCGGTGACAGACACCGAGATGACGGCGGGGCCAGACGCCAGCATCGTCGCTACATCGCATCGCAAGTTGCAGTGGATGCCGGCGACCACATCATGAGGCAACGCAGCCATCGCGCTCGACATACCGTCGACAGCAAGATCCGGAGGGATTGGAAATTCGGGCCGCATCAGGTCGGCAAGTGCGGGCTCGTCGATCATCACAAGTTGCGGTGAACGCGGCAGCACGCGACTCACTTCTGCCGCAATTTCGACCAACTGCGAACCGATGACCCTGCCAGAGAGGGCGAAAGCGTCCGCTGACGCAAGGCCGGCATCGCGCAGCGATACGCCGACTGTGAGCGGACCAGGCAAGTGCCACGCGATCGGCTCACCGTCGAACTGGACCAGCCGACTGAGGGCGAGAAAGGCGTGCAGTCCGTCAAATGACGAATCGTCAAACTCATCGGCCGCCAGCGCCGCAGCAGTGATGTCAGCAACGTTGGGAAGGGAAGGAATAGTGGCAATCTCAAATTCACCTATAGCGAACGCAGCAGCAGCGGCAGCATCGCGATGCGGAAGCCCTCCAGTGCTCGTCGCTGCGCCGTTAGCAAAGCGACTATTTTTGGCGATCACCCTGCCATCGTTTCACGCGCCACCGGTCACAACCGAATCCAAGACTCCCATCACTTTCGATCAGCCGGACACAATGAACTGCCTCTGCCATAACAGCACGATCGTATGGCAGGGTGAGATATGGCGTTTGGACAATCGGCAGGCCCACCGGCAACCGGAAAGCAAATCCGCGAGCTTCTCGAATTGCTTGAGGCGGCTGGTCACAGCGACTTTCGCGATGCGCGCGGCCCAATGGGCTTCACCCAGCGGCAGGCCAGCGGCAAGTTCACCCGTAACGAAGCCGAGGAGTTCATCCAGCAACTCGAGTCTGAGATCTACGGCGACGGTCCACCGCCCGGCTCGCATGCACCCGGCTCCAAGCACGCTCCTCAGCCGCCTCCACCGAGCGCTCCCAAGTCGGAGCCGCAAGCGAAGACCAAGGGCACACCACCGAAGAAGCGAGCAGCCTCTGGCATTGCGCTCGACAGGGTGCCCGTCGAGGACCTCGCCGCTGAGCTACAACGCCGCGGTTGGGTCGTCCTTGAACCTTGAGCCAGCATCGTCGAAACCGTCGGCTGACTCCGACCCGATCACTGGCGCAATTGTTACTGCTGCTCTTAGATTCGATTGGACCGTCTCGCAAGTAACACATCGCGGCTGATCGAACGGTCAACTTGATGCTCAAATCCGCGGGTCGCAACCGTATCGAATCCTGCTCGTTCGAGCAGCGCCGATAGATCGCTGGCGCGCAGCGTCTTCGTATTCCACGACAGCGCCACTGAGCCGCCGGTTCGAATCTGCGAAGGCCAGAGCGCAGCGACGTTCTCAACGAGATCTCCGATCGGGGTCGGCTTGCGATTGCTGTCAGACCTGGCCTGGTGCTGAATCCCATACGGGAGGTCGCTAACAATCATCGCGTGTCGTCCTACCGCCACTGCTCCGCTGTGTGCTGGCGCATGAAACGTCCGAATATCTGGGACGGTCTTGCCTGCGAGAACCGCCCGATCGGCTGCCACGGTGAAGTCGAAGTGGCGGCACTCGGTGTTCTGTTTCTTGTATCGCCGCATTTTGTGGGGGTATCGGTTGATCTTCGCCCACTGCTCGAGAAAGGTTGCGTAGTCGTCGAGCGCACGGCGATCAAGGTCAAGCCCTGTCGCCCGGGCGCCGTAAAGCAGCGCCCAATTCAGCGTCGTACCGCGGCCACACATCGGGTCAAGTACCGAACGGTCGTCGACCGCCTTAGACGTGTCGGCAGCGCTTGCCACATTGAGCATCAGGCGAGTCAGCCGTTCGCTCGTCTTTCCTCTATAGCGCTGCGCTGTCACGACCTCGGTTCCGAACTCAAGTTGCTCGCGCAACGGGAGCGGTTCAAGTGATGACGGTGCGTGCACTGCGAATGCTGCTGCGGTGGCCGAAAGCCGTCCGAGTTGCTCGACAAGCGCGTCGCGTTCCCCGTCGAAATCGAAGTCGAGAAAGGAACTCCGACCCTCTTCCACGGGGGCAATCTTCGTCTCCGAAGCCATCAAACAGTGAGTGAGAATTACATCAAGCTCAGCTGCAGCAATTGCACCCAACGACTTCGTGAACACCCGGTTCAAGTCAGTTTCAAGGTAAAGCCGGAACTTCATCAGCGGTCAGAGTAGGTCAACAAAGGTGGCTCGTAGGATGTTGGCATGGCAGCGTGGATCGCTCGAGGAGCATGGGCGCTCGTCGCAATCATCGGTGGAGCCGCGGTCGAAGGCGCGCTCGCAGATCGTAGTGATGCAGTGCGGTGGGCAGCAGGTGTCGGGTGCTGGACGTTATGGGGAGTCGTCATGGCCGCCTTTGCAATCCCGTCAGTTCGGTCGCTCACCATCGCACGGGTCGGCGCACCGTTGTCGTTGGCTGTTGCCGTCATCGCTGCAACTACTGAAGCCAGAGCGATCGATCTTGCGCTGCTCACCGTGCCGGCTGCTGTTGCGTGTGTTGCGATCTTCACCGCCGACTGTGGCCGCGCCTTCGTCCAGGCCTCGTCTTATGGCGACGAGGAGCGACTTCCGCTTCGCTTTCCGGTGGCTGCTGGCTCAGCTGCAATCGTGATGTGGGTTATTTGGGCGCCGGTGCTTCTGCTCGGACCCATTTTCATCGCCTCCGGGATCCCCATTATCGGCGGCATCCTTACCTTGCTTGCTATCGCAGGAGTCATTCTGCTCGTTCCCAAATGGCATCGACTCTCACGACGCTGGCTCGTTCTCGTTCCCGCCGGACTCGTCGTGCATGACCCAGTCGTACTCGCCGACACATTGATGGTCCGAACAGATCAGCTTGCTGGGATGCGTCTCGCTACCGTCGACACCAAAGCGGCCGACCTCACGGGGCCCGCAAGCGGTTTTGCAATAGAAGTCCAGGCATCAGAAACCGTCACGGCCGTCTTCGCTTTTACACCGCAGGAGCCAAACGGTCGGGCCATCCACATGACCGGATTTCTGATCAGCCCAAGCCGCCCTGGTGAAGCACTTCGCACGGCAGCAGCACGGGGTATCCCTGTCTCGTAGCTCAATCTGTTCAGTTGGCGATGCCGCCGCCGAGCACGCGCTGATCGCTCAGGTCATAGAACACCACACTCTGGCCGGGAGCAATGCGGCGTTGCTCCTGAGCCCACATCACTCGCACCGAATCCTGGTTACATTCGATGGTGGCTCGCTGAGTCGCCCCGTGAGCGCTTGCCTGCACGAGGACATCACCCGACACCGCATCGTCGACCCATGACATGGCGTGCACCATCAGTTCACTACGTAACAGATCGCTGTCCGCACCAACAGACACCACACGTGCGACAGGGTCGACATCCACGACGTAGCGCTTTGGCCCGCCTCCCGGCAGACCGATCCCTTTGCGCTGCCCGATGGTGACCATTTCGACAGACTCGACCTCACCGAGCGAGGTACCGTCGAGATCAACGACCTCGGCACGATGAAACGGGATACGGTCGCCAAGGAACGATTCCCGACCACCTGTCGAGGTAATGAAGCAAACATCTTGGCTGTCAGGCTTGCCAGCAGTCCGTAAGTCAATCTGCGCTGCGAGCTCGCGCACCTGCGACTTTTGCATTCCACCAACTGGGAACATCGTGCGTGCGAGCTGATCCTGATTGAGCATGTGCACCACATAGCTCTGATCCTTCTTCGGGTCATCGCCACGCAACAACGTCAACCTTCCATTATCGTCTCGACCAATCTTGGCGTGATGCCCGGTGGCAACAGCATCAAAACCGAGAAGGTCAGCGCGCTCAGCGAGCCGCGCAAACTTGACCGATCGGTTGCACTCGATGCACGGATTCGGTGTCACCCCATTGGCATGCGCTTCGACGTACGGCTCAACTACGTGGGCGTCAAAGTCGTCACCGAAGTTAAAGACGAGATGATCGATGCCGAGTTGTTGCGCTACGCGCCGTGCGTCGTCGACATCGCTGACTGAGCAGCAGCCGGTGTCGCTGTCGCCGCCCCACAGTTTCATCGTGACGCCAACCACTTCGTGGCCTGCATTGCGCAGCAGGAGTGCAGCCACCGACGAGTCAACGCCACCGCTCATCGCGCACATCACCTTCATGACGCCGCCTGTGCAGAGCGCTGACGGAGCCGAGTGACTGCAGCGACAACGACCTCGATGCCCCGTTCCACATCCGCTTCGGTCGTGGTGTGACCAAGTGTCATGCGTAACGCACCGAGCGCACGTTCTCGCGGCACGCCCATAGCAGCGAGAACGTGCGATGGCTCCATGGCTCCGCTGGCACACGCCGAAGCTGCTGAAGCACATATTTCAGCCTCATCAAGGAAATAAAGCAGCGATTCGCTCTCGACGCCCTCGAAACACACGTGAGCAAAGCCCGCAACCTTGTCGGAGCGGGACAGCGTTTCGTGGACACCATCAAGGGATGCTTTCAACCCATCAACGAGTCGGTCACGGAGAATACTCAGCCGGGCAATCTCTGCCGCCCGCTCGGCGTCGGCCAGCTCAATAGCCACGGCTGCGGCGACGATTCCAGCCGTGTTGTGAGTGCCACTCCGACGCTCGCGCTCCTGGCCGCCACCGATGATCAACGGATCGATCTTCGGCCCACCATTTTCGACGAGAATGCCCACACCCTTTGGGCCGCCAAACTTGTGCGCACTCAGCGACATCAGGTCGACGTGCGGCGTCACATTGCGCAGGTCAACCCAACACACGGCCTGAACAGCATCAGTGTGAACAAGCGCGCCAGGAGCGTGTCGCCGAACCACCCGACTGACAGCTTCGAGATCGTTGATTGATCCGACCTCGTTGTTGACCGTCATGACGCTGACGATCGCAACGTTTCGACCCTCAAGCTGCGCAGCCAGATCATCAAGGTCGACAAGGCCTGCGGCATCAACGCCGATGATGATTCCGCCGTGGTGTTCGACGACTTCAAGCACAGCGTGATGCTCGCCGGCCGGGCACACTGCGGCGCCGCCAAGGCGTTGCACCGCACCGGTAATGGCCATGTTGTCGCTTTCAGTGCCACATCCTGTGAAGACCACATCATTAGGGCGACACCCCAACACCGAGGCAACACGGTCACGCGACTCGTCAACAGCTTGACGTGCCTGTCGTGCGAGTCGATGCGACCCTGACGGATTAGCGTACTGATCTCGCAAATACGGCTGCATCACCTCGATCGCCTCACTGCGCATTGGCGCTGAAGCAGCGTGATCGAAGTAGGTCACCATGGTTGCCAGGCTAGCGGTGCCTTACTTGGCGCCAATGAGCGATGCCTGAAGCATCCAGTTCGACAAGCAACACACCATCGCGATGTCGGCGATCATCAGAGCGAAGGTCATCGTCGGTCTGATCGGAGGCGTGCCCGCGGGACTCGCTGCTGCGGTCTTGGTGCTCGACTTTAAGGAAACCAATGGAAGCCATCGCGCAACGCTTCCTGACCTGATGCTGCGCTGAGATCGGAGTCCATGCGCGACACTGCAGAGGTGCATGGCTACGAATCGACCTCGTACGGCGACGGTTTCGCCGAAATCTACGACGACTGGTACGCCGATGTTACCGACGTCGGCGCCACGGTGCAGCGAATGGTCGCCGTAGCTGGCAGCGGTGGCCACGTTCTCGAGTTAGGTGTGGGCACCGGCCGCTTAGCCGTCCCTATGGTCGAAGCGGGTCTGAGCGTCACCGGCATCGACGCAAGTACCGCCATGCTCGCCCAGCTCACGCTCCGCGACCCATCGGGCCGCGTCACAGCAATCGCTGGCGACATGGTTGACGATCTGCCAGACGGTCCGTTCGATGCGGCCCTCGTCGCATACAACACCCTTTTCAACTTGCTCGAGGACGGAGCGCAACAGCGGTGTTTTAACGCCGTCGCCGAGCGGCTCTCGGTCGGCGGAGCATTCGTTGTCGAAGCATTCGTCCCCAACAGCGAGGACCACAGCCGATCCGACGTGTCGGTCAGGTCAATGACGGCGAACCGAGTGGTGCTGTCCGTGTCGCAACACTCCCCCGATAGGCAGGAGGCGAGCGGCCAGTTTGTTGAGTTGACCGAAGCGGGCGGCGTGCGACTACGCCCCTGGATGGTGCGCTGGGCGACGCTCGGTCAGCTCGACGCGATGGCGGCAACTGCCGGGTTTTGTGTCGAGTCGCGATGGTCGACGATGAACTGCGCGCCGTTCACCGATGACTCAACCCAGCATGTAACGATCTACCGACTCACAGGCTGACGATTAGATTTTCAGGAATAGCCTGGGTGTCCAGCCATGAGTCGTCGAGGATTGGACGAATGGCCGCCTCGAGCAGCGGTCGGAACCATTCGGCTCCAGTCGTTGTGATGTGCTCGGTGTCCCGGAACAGCAACACGTCACCAAGTGTCAACGGGCAACGAGCAACGGCACAGAACCAGTCCGACGGGTCAACAAAGGTGGCGCCGAAGCGCCTGGCGGCTGCGCTCTCGACGTTGATCCGCCCGGCCTCAACCGCTCGCTCACGTCGATTCGAACAGTTCTGCATATTGCTTCGATTCGACGACAGGCACTGCTGCGGGTCTGCCGCAGCGCCCGGCGAATCGGCGAGGAGTACCAGGTTCGCAGTGTTCGGCGCGATCCGGCTGAGCGTTGACTCAAGACCCATCGACCATTCGTCGTCACCATTGTCGTACTCATGCCAGGCAGTCACCACAACCATGGTCGGTTGCTGTCCGGCGATAAAGTCGACGACGTTGTCACGCCAGGTGGGACATGTTCGGCCAAGCGTGTTAGTCGCGATCGAGACGTCTGCTGTTGGGCATCCGCCCTTCGCCAACACAATGAGTTCGTAGCCAGCGTCAAAGGCGATCGTGTCCATCGCAGGCGCCCACTGAGCAGCATGTGAGTCCCCGTATAGAACGATAGTGCGGCGCGCGCCAATGGCGCCATAGCGACAGTCACGCAGTTCGTCGTCAACGCCCACGTTGACGCAACCGTCGGGATAGACCGCCGGCCGGTCGTTGTTCACCTCGCTGAGTAACGGTCGAAGATTGCCTGGCACATCAGTGGCCAGGAGCGCCTCGTCAAGCACTTCTCGATTGGCTGCTATGAGTGTGGCAAGCAGTTGCTCAGAGGTCGGGACGACCGGTGGAAGGTCCGCGACCGTGGTCTCGGGCCTATCGACGTCACCGATCAGTGCAGCGTCAGTCTGCTGCTCACTGCTGTTCAAAATTAACTCAGGAGCGTCGGCCACCTCACCCGAATCGAGTTCAGGACGGAACAGCACCGAAGTCAAGCCAACCAGGACGGCGAGAACGCTAAGACCCAGACCGAGCACAACGCTCCGTCCAGGGAAATTGCTCAAACCCTTCGACAGACGAATCGGGTCTTCAATCATCGCCTTAGACGCAACCGAGAGCAGCAGCGCAACGGCAACGGCAATCGTGCGTTGACCCATCGACAGCGGGCCCCACTGCGCCTCGGACAACACGAGCACAGGCCAGTGCCACAAATAGATTGCGTACGAATGGCGTCCGATCCATTGCATCGGCGCCAGGCTGAGGACGATTCCCGGGCCAAATCGGAATGGCACAAATCCGCCGGATGCGACAATCAGCACAGTGGAGAGCACCGGTAACAGCGCTGCGGTGCCTGGGAATGCCACCGACTTGTCGTAGGCCAGCACGGCATAGACGACGCCGATCACACCGAACCAGCCGAGCGCCGCACGGAACCGCACGTTGACCGACCGGAGATCTGTGCCTACCACGGCCAACGTTGCGCCAGCTAAAAGCTCAACTGCTCGAGCCGGCAGGAGGTAGAACGCCCACGTCGGCTCGTTGACGGTCATCCATACCGACGCGATCAGCGAGGCCGCGCTGATCACTGCAATGAGAATTAAAAGGTTCCGGCGAAATGCTGCAGGCTGGGGTAGCCAACGGGTGACAACCAGCAGGGTGGCGGGCCACAAGAGATAAAACTGCTCCTCGACTGCAAGCGACCAGAAGTGGAGCAGCGGTGAAGGCATCATGTCGCCGAGTTGGGCGTTGAAGTAGTCGCCCAGGCGGTTGGCGAACACAAAGTTGACGACGAACAAGCCAGCGGCAATTGCGTCACGACCCACTTCTCGGAGCAGTGACGGCGCCAGCATGAAACGCGACGCAATAACCGTTACCACGAGCACCAGGCACGATGCCGGGAGTAAGCGGCGCGCTCGTCGAGCCCAAAAGTCATGCAGCGACACCGTGCCGCTTGCCTCGAGTTCACGCAGTAGGAGTTGGGTGATCAGAAAACCCGAGACGACAAAAAACACGTCAACGCCGACAAAACCCCCCTCGAAGCCAGCCACCTTCATGTGGAAGAGAACAACAGCGATAACTGCGATTGCTCGAAGGCCCTCGACATCAGGTCGGAACTCCCCGCCGACCACGCCATGGAGCGACGCACGAACATCAGCGCGACGTTGATCTAATTTCATGTCAAAAAGGGCGGAGGCTACCTAAAAGGAATGGAAACCGCCGTCGATGCGGATGATGTCGCCCGTGTGGTAGGCGCTCGCTGAGCTAGTCAAGTAGGCGGCAATGCCCGCAAAATCTTCTTTTTCACCCCAGCGGCGTACTGGGATGCGCGGCATCACTTTCTGCACAAAGGTGTCGTAACTGAGGGCCGGTGCGGTCATGTCGCTCTCAATCCAGCCAGGCAAAATCGAGTTACACCGAATGCCGTGCCGAGCGTGCGCCACCGCGATGCCTCGCATCATGGCATTCACACCCGCCTTGGTCGCACCATACGCCTGCCCTGAAGCCGCGCCGAACTCTGAGGAGCCCGATGAAGTGAACACAATCGAGCCACCGGCAGTGTCGCCTTCTTCGTATCGAGCAACCATGTGTTTCGCCGCCTCCCGAGCGGTGTAGAACGCACCGTCGAGGTTGACCGACATGACGCGCCGCCAGTCCTCGCTGGTCATCTCCAGAAAGCTTGACGATGATCCGCTGACGCCCGCATTAACAAACACTGCGTCGATCCGACCGAGTTCGTCGGCAGTGTCGGCCATTGACTGAACGACTGCTTGTTCGTCACTGACGTCACAGATGATCGACAGCAACTCGACGTCGTACTGACTCAACACGTCGATCGCTCTCTCGCTCTTCGCAGAATTCGTCCCCCAGATCGCTACGTCGGCACCGTGCGCAGCCAAGCCTTCGGCCATTCCCAACCCGATGCCGCTATTACCACCGGTGACGAGGGCAACGCGTCCTGTGAGGTCAAACGGGGAACTGCCAGACAGTGTCATGGCTCGACTGTAGGCCGGTGAGCACGAAGCGCAATCATGCCGCGGGCCACGGGCGGGATATCGTCAGGTGCGTGACTCTTGAACAGGTCAACTCTCCAGAAGACCTGCGCGGGTTGTCCTACCCTGAACTCGATGACCTGGCGGGCGAAATCCGCAGCTTCATTGTCGGCGCTGTGTCCGAAAATGCCGGCCACCTCGGTTCCAACCTAGGTGCTGTCGACCTCACGCTCGCCCTCCATCGAGTGTTCGAGTCTCCGACTGATGCAATCTTGTGGGACACCGGCCACCAGGCCTATACCCACAAGATCGTGACTGGGCGCCAAAAACAGTTTGAGCAGCTCCGTCAGGCGGGCGGTCTCTCTGGGTATCCAAGCCGGGAAGAATCCGAACACGACTACGTTGAGAACAGTCACGCATCGACGATCCTTTCGTACGCCTACGGGCTGTCGGTCGCTCGCGATGCAGGCATCGATCCACATCGACACATCGTCGCTGTGATTGGCGACGGATCGATGACCGGCGGGATGGCCTACGAGGCGATCAACAACATCGGTCACGGCAAAAAACACGTAATAATAATTCTGAACGACAATGGTCGGTCATACGCACCCACCGTCTCGAATCTGTCGGCCAACGTGCAGGGCCATGATGAGCGAGCTTCTCACCCCACCGCTCAGGTCGAGTCCGCCTCATTCACTGACCGAGTCGCCGGCAAGCTCAGCCACGCGCTGACCGACATCCGGCTCAACCCGGTGTACGTCCGACGCCAGCGACGCCTCGAGAGCTACCTGCACAGCCTGCCACTCGTGGGTAATCAAGCAGGCTCCGCAATGGATGCGTTCAAGGCTGGCGTGCGTGAGTTCCTCCAGCCGCCGTCGTTCTTCGAAGCGCTCGGCGTGCGCTACGTCGGACCGTTCGACGGGCACAACATCGAAGAAATGGAGCACGCGCTCCACAACGCGATCGAACTGAGCGACGAAGGCCCAATCCTCGTGCACATGCTCACCCAGAAGGGCCGTGGCTACTCCCCCGCCGAAGACGACGACGAAAAACACCTCCATGACGCCCCCGTTTTTGATCCAGCGGTCGGCCCACCCAAGGCAGTCATCACCGGATACACCCAGGCCTTCGCCGAGGCGATCGTCAAAGAGGGCGAGACAGACTCGCGTCTCGTCGCAATCACCGCTGCAATGCCCGGACCCACGGGGCTGATCCCGTTTCAAGAACGGTTTCCCGATCGGTTCTTCGACGTCGGTATCGCCGAACAACATGCGGTCACCGGTGCGGCCGGAATGGCGATGGGCGGCCTCCGCCCGGTCGTTACCATCTACTCCACATTCCTCAATCGGGCCTGGGATCAGGTCGTGTACGACGTGGCACTCCATCGCCTGCCCGTCATTTTCTGCCTCGACCGCGCCGGCATCACTGGTCCTGACGGTGCCAGCCACCACGGCGTATACGACATGGCGCTACTGTCAAAAGTGCCGGGTATGCGGGTCTTCGCTCCGTCGAGCGCACAAGAGCTCGGGCAAATGCTGCACGATGCCGTCGATTTGGTTGATGACGGACCTATCGCGATCCGCTACGCACGCGGCGCAGCGCGACAGGTCGGCGAACACGAAGTCGGCGAGGGTTTCCATGCTCGGCATGTGGTGTCAGCCAACGATGCCGAGGTCTGCATTATCGCCATTGGCAAGATGCTCGAAATTGCCGAGCAAGCTGCCGCCAAACTCGCCGAGGCGGGTACCACTGCAAACGTCTGGGATGCACGCTGCTGTGCCCCGCTCGACCCCACGATGATCGCCGCCGCGGCGACGCACCGTCGCGTCGTCACGATCGAAGATGGCATCCGTGCTGGCGGCATCGGTATGGCGATTGCAGACGAGGTCACCACCATTGCCCCATCAACAGTCGTCAACGTGATCGGCATTCCGACCAAGTTCATCCAACACGATCCGAAGTCGAACAACATCCACGCGAAGTTCGGCCTCAACGTTGCCGGAATTGTCGCCGCCGCAACACAGTAGGACATGACCTTCGAGCCCATCACGACTGAACGACTCCTGCTCCGTCCACCTCGACTGAGCGACGCGGCCGAGCTCGCTGAGCGGCGAAGCCACGCGATGGTCGCCGAGTACCAGAATTGGGTGCCGCCGTATCCGCTGGAGCGAGCAGAGGAAATGCTCGATGGGCTCACGAAGTTGAATGGCCCAGTCAGCGACAACTGGTGGATGCTCACCATCGCCGATCCGCAAGACACCACCATCTTCGGGGACTTGGCAATCCATCCCACCTTCGACGGACGCTCGATCGAGATCGGCTACACCCTGGACCCATCTGCCTGGGGCCAGGGCTATGCGACCGAGGCAGTCCATGCCT
>Ga0213868_10002886_pt1 | contig 16266 bp, 16 predicted proteins | sample PICome_9_FD_160087 | JGI IMG/M metagenome (GOLD analysis project Ga0213868, IMG submission 160087) | Coastal seawater microbial communities near Pivers Island, North Carolina, United States - PICO127 | ecosystem: Environmental > Aquatic > Marine > Coastal | place: USA: North Carolina...
TTACAGATAATTGCCCTTCGTTGGGGAAGGGTGTCCCACTGATGCGTTTATGTAAAAAAAAACAATTACACAAGCCTTCCTTCTGGAATATTACGTAAAATCCTCATAAAGCTAATTATCATTATAAATATCTTTTAGGGCATGAAAAATGTACGTCGCAACTTTAATAGCAAATAGTAATAATAAAAATTTATCAGCGCTAATTTTAAAACAAGTTGTTAAAGATCTAGGTGGCACACAATATAATGTTTTAGATGATAATATTGCGATAGACATACCCTTACAATCAGAGCCAATAAACTTTGAGGTAGTTTGGAAAAAACTCCAAAAACTTGAAATAGACATTGTACTTCAACCAATAAAAAATCGTCGAAAAAAGATACTTTTAGCTGATATGGATAGTACAATAATAGAACAAGAATGTATCGATGAATTGGCTGATGAGGCTGGTGCAGGAGAACGTGTCGCTGAAATAACCAAAAGAGCTATGAATGGTGAATTGGATTTTGAAGAAGCTCTTGTTGAACGTGTCAAATTACTGAAAGGCTTGAGTTCAGAAATTATTACTAGTGTTTTGAAAACACGAATTACATTAATGCCAGGTGCTGTAAGTTTAATAAAGACTATGAAAACCAATGGTTCTTATTGTGCTTTGGTTTCAGGCGGATTTACAGATTTCACTGACGCTATATCTAAAATACTTGGATTTGATGAAAACCGAGCAAATACGCTCCTTCATAAAAACAATAAGCTCTCTGGCGAAGTTCAGTTTCCTATTCTTGGTAAGCAAGCAAAAGTTGATGCATTAATGGATATATCAAAAAAGCTAAATTATTCATATGATGATGTTATAGCTGTTGGTGATGGTGCGAATGATTTAGGCATGCTGACCAAAGCGGGTATGGGAGTTGCATTGCATGCAAAACCAATAGTAGCAACACAATGCAAAGCTAGACTAAACTTTGCTAATCTTGAAGGTTTGCTTTACTTGCAGGGTTATTCAAAGCAAGAAATCCTTTAATTGAAATATTTCAGCACCTAGTATCCAATAAAAAATTGAATATTAGGTATAGTTTATTTGTAAAAACAGAATAAAAATAAAATATATATATTGGGTAGATTAATTAAAGAATCTACTTGTCAGTATACAACTAAATGGGATAGACCCGCCGGCGGAGACGTGGCCGAGTGGTCGAAGGCGCTCCCCTGCTAAGGGAGTAACGGGGTGACTCGTTCGAGGGTTCGAATCCCTTCGTCTCCGCCATTTACTGGCGTTAAGTGACTGTTATGTATCGATAAAATAAATATATGATAATATGGCCCCTACGACAGCCCCTACAGTATTGACTTAAATGATATTTTTAGACACACGCACGCGCCTGCGCCTGCGCATCAGTGTCATGTTCATGGGGCAGTATGATTATCACAGTCAAATATACAATCACTTTAATCATGAAAGACATCTTCAAAACAGACAAACTTATAAGCAAAAACGCACAACTGCTCTCACGGAGTGGTTCCAAATCTGCGCTTCATAGGTTTATGTGATCGCGGCACTTTGAGACATGTTAGGCTTTGTCTGTGAACGCCTAAAAACAGCTTGACTGAGCGAATCAGATTGTTTATGAAGGTTTGTAAGCGCTTGTGATCGATCTTGAGTGTTTGTTTTTGGAGGACCATACGTACCATGAAAATGTCAAACAGCTTTGAATTGGCCGCCGTGAGGCGAGAGAAGATTTTTGATCTAGTGGAAGCGCGTGGTTCGATGACTTTGCGCGACCTGTGCGATCACTTTGGTGTATCCGATGCGACCATGCGACGAGATCTGCGATTTCTGGATGAAGATAGTCGCATGGTTCGTACACATGGCGGCGTGATGAAGAATTCCAGCGTTCTGGTGGATTTGCCCAATGAACAACGTAAATCTGTGGCCATAGGCGAAAAGGGCCGGATAGGTCTGGCCGCGATCAATCTTCTGAATGGGGATGAAGTGGTCTTTCTGGATGCAGGCACCACTGCACATGCAGTTGCGGTTCAGGCGACAAGTAAGCCCGACTGCACGTATGTTACGTCTTCTTTGGGGATTGCAAAAAAATTACAATCTCAAGGAATTGCAAAGTTTTATCTGGTTGGTGGCTCTTACGAGCCGATAAATGATTCATTCTCGGGAACATTGGCCATCACTGCGTTACGATCATTGTCATTTGATGTCGCGTTCATCTGTTGCTCGGCCATCGACGTAGAGCGCCGCTCCATCAGTATGGCCAGCGAAGCCTATAGCCAAGTCCAAAAAGAAGTTATGTCCAACTCAGCTAAGATATTTGTGATTGCAGACAGCAGTAAAATTAAGCCGAGCGCGTTTATACAAACGGCCACGTTTTCCCAGATATCTGGGATCATCACCAACAGCGAAGCAAGCCAAGACGATCTGGATTTACTAGGTCAATGCGACCTTGAACTGTTGCTCGCATGAGTGTCTCCGGTGTATCTCTCGAAGTTCGGAACCTGCGCAAAAGCTGGGGGGCCGTGGACGTTCTGACGGGTTTAAACTTTGACATTCATGCGGGTGGGTTTCTAACGCTGCTTGGCCCATCGGGATGTGGTAAGAGTACTGCACTTAAGCTGATATCGGGACTTGAGGATGTCACAGACGGTCAGATATTGCTGGATGGTCTAAACGTGACAAGCGTATCCGCAGCTGATCGCAACCTTGGTATGGTGTTCCAGAACTATGCACTGTTTCCACACATGAGCGTTGCCGAAAACATTATCTATGGTCTGAAGATCCGAAAGGTTGCCAAGGCGATACAAGCATCGTCGTTGAAACGGGTCGCAGAATTGATGGCATTGGGCAATTTTCTCGATCGGAAGCCTGGACAACTCTCTGGTGGGCAGCAACAACGGGTGGCGTTGGCGCGTGTGCTGGTTTCAGAGCGACCGCTGGTGTTAATGGATGAGCCACTGTCAAACTTGGATGCAAAGCTTCGGGCCGAAATCCGCAGCGAAATCCGCTCTTTGAACAAACAACTTGGAATTACCGTCGTTTACGTAACCCATGACCAAAGTGAGGCGTTGTCCATGTCCGACACGGTTGTGTTGATGAATAACGGGGGGGCTTCACAGATCGGCACGCCGCAAGAACTGTACGATCAACCGGCTAATTTATTTGCGGCCAGTTTTGTTGGCACTCCACCAATGAATTTGTTGCCAGCAGAGGATGTGGTTCTGCCTGACTGGGTTGCTCCCCACGTCAAAGGGGATCAAACTGATTTACTGGTGGGCGTCCGTCCTGAAAGTATGGTTTTGGGCATGAAAAACGCCGACTTTGGTGTTACCTGCAAAGTCGCCAGTGTCGAATACGAAGGAAGCGTCTTTCTTGTGCACCTTATCGCGCAGTCAGGCACACGACTCATCTTGGTGCATCATGGTGTCAATGCACCATCGCCTGGTGACGAAATCCATGTAAGCTGGAAAAGCAATGCAGTTCATCTGTTTTCCAAAGCTTCGGGCCAACGAATATGGAACAGCTAATTACAAACAGCGACAAAATCGCTATTCAATCAACCAAATGGAGGAAACCCAATGAAGATTAAGAAACAATTTGTTGACACGTGCTGCGCAGCAGCCTTGCTCAGCTTTACAGCAACCAACCTGTTAGCGGCTGATCTGGAATTTTATTTTCCAGTTGGAGTAAACGCGCCGGCCGTTGAAACAATTCAGGCTCTGACTGACGAGTGGGCGGCGCAAAATCCGCAGCATAACGTGAAGGCTATTTATGCGGGCAACTACGAAGAAACCACAACCAAGGCACTGACCGCTGCCAACGCAGGGCAACCGCCACATTTGGCCGTTTTGCTATCTATCGATCTCTTTACATTGATTGAAGAGGACGTCGTCGTTGCAATCTCGGATATCGCAAACACCCCGGAAGATCAGGAGTGGATTGACGGGTTTTACGATGGTTTCATGAAAGATGCGGAATTCGAAGGCAAAACTTACGCGATTCCGTTTCAGCGATCCACGCCAGTCTATTATTACAATAAAGATGCTTTCCGCGCTGCGGGACTGGATCCCGAGACACCGCCCAAAAGTTGGGCCGAGATGATCGAGATGGGCAAGAAGCTGACGATCAGGGACGACAATGGCAATGTAACCCAATGGGGCACCCGAATTCCGACATTGGGACTGGGCGGCGCATGGTTATTTGGTGGCCTGGTGGTATCCAAGGGTGATGTTCTGACCACGGAAACTGGTACAGAGGCACGCATTGATACGCCTGCCACAAGAGCATCTCTCGAGTTTCTCTTGGAGCTGTCCAAGCAGGGTGTAATGGCCCCTGGTGGCATTTCCTGGGGGGATACACCAAAGGCGTTTCTCGAAGGACAAACCGCCTCTATGTGGACTTCCACCGGCAATCTTGCCTTTGTCGAGAAAAACGCAACGTTTGATTGGGGCGTTGGTTTTCTGCCCGGTGGTGATGGTCCGGGCGCGCCGATCGGTGGCGGAAACTTCTATTTGTTCGAGGATACGACTGAAGAAGAGCGTGAAGCATCATTGGATTTTATCAAATTTATGACTTCGCCTGAAAATGCAGCCAAGTGGAGCATTGCCACAGGTTATGTTGCGCCGCGCCCTGACGCTTGGGAGACACCCGAGATGAAGGCTTATGCAGAGCGGTTACCTCAGGCGCTTGTTGCGCTGGACCAGCTTCAGTATGCCGAACGTGAATTCGCGACCTTCCAACGCGCGAAAGTGACCCAAAATCTTGTTGATGCAATCGAAAGTGTCGTGACGGGGAATGCATCGCCAGAAGATGCGCTTCGAAAGGCGCAAGAAGGCGCTGATAGCGTTCTGGACGATTACCGGTAACGTGACGATCTGACGACCTTGCGCGTTCTTTGATACGTGCGAGGTCATTCACAATGCATCTCCAATAGAAAGGCTGATTATGAACAAGAGATTACCATTCGGACTAGCGATCATTATGCTGGTAGTCCCTTGTCTGCTTTTGGTGACCTTTACCCACTATCCGGCCTTTCGCTCCTTACTAAATTCATTCTGGAACAATGCTAGTTCGCGGCGCCCTTCGAAATTTTTAGGGGTAGAGAACTATCAAGCGCTTCTGGAAGACGACCGCTTAGCTCAGATCATGATGAACACCACACTTTACGCACTGGGTACGGTTCCTTTAGCGATCGGATTGGCTATTGGCATGGCGCTTTTGGTGAATGCCAAACTGCCGGGAACTTCCCTGATGCGTCTATCGTTCTTTATGCCTACAATGCTGCCGATGATCGCCGTGGCCAATATCTGGCTGTTTTTCTATGCTCCGGGAATTGGTCTGGCCTCGCAAATCCTCGGCTATTTTGGCCTGCCGCCCATCAACTTTCTAGGTAACACAGAAACATCGCTGGTCTCAATGATGGTCGTAGCAGTCTGGAAAGAGGCGGGGCTTTTCATGATTTTCTATCTCGCAGCTTTGCAGGCGATTCCCGGCAACCTCAAGGACGCTGCGCGGCTCGAAGGTGCGGGTGCAATACGAATATTCTTCAATATCGTTATGCCTATGTTACGGCCTACAACGATTTTCGTCGCAGTCAATGCGCTTATCAATGCGTTTCGACTGGTGGATCATGTCATCGTCATGACACGTGGAGGTCCCAATAACTCAAGCGCGTTGTTACTCTACTACATATATGAAGTCACATTCTCCCAACGTGACTTTGCATACGGCGCGACGCTGACCGTATTAATGGTTTGCCTGTTGGGACTACTTGCCGCCGTCCAATACTGGGTGCTTAACCGAAAGGCGCACTATCAATGACACATGGTATAAACAGAATTCTGTGGTCCACTTTTGGCCTGCTTTTAGCCGCAATTTGGGGCTTACCGTTCCTATATTCCGTTTGGACTGCCTTCCATGACGAGATATATTCAGCCAATTTTGTCTGGAATGCACCGTTAACATTCGGGAACTTTGCTGAGGCATGGCAAGCAGCCCCGTTTGCTCTCTATTTTTTGAATACGGTCATTCTGATAACTATCATTCTGATTGCGAACCTCGTACTATGTACCCTTGTGGCCTATGCTTTTGTGCGGTATCGATTTCGCTGGGCTGGATATTTATTCGCACTTATTATGGTGCAGCTTTTAGTATCGCCCGAGATTCTAATCGTCGAAAATTACCTGACCCTGTCGAAAATTGGCATGATTGATACAATTCTTGGGATTGCGTTGCCTTATCTGACTTCTGCTTTTGGCATTTTTCTGTTGCGTCAGACATTTTTGACTGTCCCTGTTTCACTCGACGAAGCCGCGCAGATCGAAGGCGCTGGCGCTTGGCGTGTTCTTTGGAACATCTATGTGCCACTTGCCAAGCCAGTTTATCTGGCCTACGGGCTGGTATCCATCAGTTTTCATTGGAACAATTTTCTTTGGCCGCTGATCGTCACCAACTCCCCCGAAGTTCGCCCCGTGACTGTTGGTCTCAGTGTGTTCTCAACTGTCGAAAGCGGTGTCGAATGGTCGCTCGTCAACTCTGCGACGCTAATGACCACTGCGCCGTTGATCATCGCCTTCATCATATTCCAACGCCAGTTCGTTGCGAACTTTATGCGCGCTGGCATCAAATAGATAGATTGGAGCAGGTAATGTTGATTGCACATATTTCAGATTTTCATGTCTTTTCTGACGCGCCAGAGACATCATTGGTCCGAGCAGATGCAGCAAATGCCGCGCGCAATGTCATTGCTGACATTGCCACCCACCAGCCAAAGATCGACGCGGTCATTTTTACTGGCGACCTGGCTGATGGGGGGTCGGGTGCGGACTATGCGCTTATTAAGGAAATCTTGTCGCCGATAGACGTGCCAGTTTTTGTGGTTCCTGGCAATCATGATGATCGCACTGAACTGCGCACCGCCTTCTCGGATGTGATGCCTTTTGGTGATGGGCCGAAACTGTACTATGAGTCGCACCTTGGTGATTTACGCATCCTTGCACTTGACACGCTTGTTCAAGGTCACATAAACGGAATGCTTGATCAGTCCCAACTTGACTGGTTAGAAAGTAAACTGACGTCTCAGATGTCCTCACCGACGCTGATCGCGATGCACCATCCGCCCTTTCCATCGGGTATCAGTACGTTGGACGCTATGGCATTGACCGAAGGCAGTGATGCGCTCGGGAGCCTTGTGGCAGCTTATGATGCCCCTCTTTATATCCTCGCGGGTCATATCCATCGTCCCTTTCAGGCTATCTGGAACGGTGCGTTTTGTCAGGTAGGAGGAGGCCCCTCGTTCCAGCATGCTTTGGATCTGCGACCAGGGGCACCCGAACCCGGCAGTATTTCAGAACCCTTTGCTTATTTCATATTGCACCATGATGGAAAGAAAACTTTAACCATTCATAAAAGGTTCGTCTCATTGTGACCCAAGCCGTAAAACAAGATTGTATTCAAACTATCAAAACCATCGCCCGTGAAGCAGGCGATTTGGCTATGTTGCATTTTAATAAACTTAGTTCAGTGTCTATCGAGGCCAAGGGCCATCTTGATCTTGTTACAGCAGCAGACAAAGAGGTTGAGGTTTTTATAACGCATGCACTGATCAACGCTTTTCCGGCGGATGGCATATTTGGCGAAGAAGGTGCATCACGACAGGGACAATCGGGGCGTACCTGGGTGATCGATCCCATTGATGGAACTTTCAACTTTGTGCGCGGCGGGGATCAATGGGCTGTGTCGATTGGCCTGTATGAAGGCGGGCGCCCCACTTTTGGTGTTGTTTATGTACCTGTACGCGGTCAAACATTGGTCGGCGGCATAGGCATTGCAAGCACGCTGAATGGAGCCGCAATGGCGCAACGCACCGGCATGAATGCAGAGCAAGCTGCCTGTGCCGTTGGATTTCATCCCATGATTCCCGTGGATTTTCGGCTCGAAACGCTTCGATTTGTGTTGGAAGAGGCTCAAATGTCTTTTCGCTGTTGCGGTTCTGCAACTTTATCACTGATCGAAATCGCTCAAGGTCAGGTCGATGGATATCTGGGCACTGGCGAATCCACCTGGGATTTGATGGCTGCAATTCCGATTTTGGAGCAGTTAGGCATAGGATGCACAGTTGATTGGACCCAAACCAACTTGAATGACAAATTGCGGTTTGCCTGCGGAACGCCAGAATTTCTGAATGCTGTCACTCCAATTATCCCTTTCGGTACAGTATTAAACTTGAATTAATCGTTGGTCAGTCTTTCTGCAAGGTGTCCAAATTGGCTAGGAGAGCGTTATCGCCCTGTTTATTTTACATATATCTGGCGCTGCAGCGTTGTTGATCTGGGCTGTGCGATTAGTGCGAACGGGTGTGGAGCGTGGCTTTGCCAACCAGCTGCGCCTTTGGCTTCGCCATTCAGCGGACAACCGGTTTTTGGCAGCTGGTTCCGGGGTGGTGGTGGCGGTTTTTTTACAAAGCTCGACAGCGGTTGCGGTTCTTGTCTCCAACTTTATGTCCAAAGGCGGTATAACAGCGGCAACCGGACTGGCAATCCTGTTGGGCGCTGATGTCGGATCTGCCGTTGTGTCGCAACTTTTGTTGGTACGACAAACGGCCTTGGTTCCTTTGCTTTTGCTGGTTGGCGTTTCACTATTCTTGAAGTCGGCCAACAGCAGTTGGGGTCAGGTCGGGCGGATCTTTATCGGTTTGTCCCTGATCTTTGTATCGCTCGACATGATCCGCATGGCGACAGAGCCGATGGTCGCCAATCCGGGAACGCAAATTGTAATGGAATATCTTGGCCGCGACTTGTTGACCGCCTTTATTATCGGGGCTGGATTTGCGTGGATTGTGCATTCCAGCGTAGCGGCAGTTTTACTTTTCGTGACGCTTGCCGGGCAATCCATTCTGCCACCGGCGGCGGCGGCGGCGATGGTTCTTGGTGCAAATCTTGGAGGAGCCTTCATCGCCTATGTGCTGACCCTTTCTGCCCCGACTATCACGCGGAGCATGGTTATTGCCAACCTCACTTTACGGGGCGGCGGTGCTGCGTGCGTAGCGCTTTTGATTAGCGAACAACCTGGTCTGTTGATCCATCTAGGCGTAGCCCCCGCGCGTCAAGCGATTAATTTGCACCTGTGCTTTAACATTTTATTGGCAGTACTGGCCCTGCCTTTGGTTGGACCTGTAACAAAGGCACTAAAAAACTTTGTGAGCGGTAAATCTGCTGCTGATGTAGCCCTTGATCCAGCAAGCGCGCTGGATCCAACAGCTCTTGATCGTCCTAATCGCGGTCTGGACTGTGCGGCCCGTGAATTGCTGGGCATGGCGCAAAAAATTGAGCAAATGCTAATCACGTTTGTGCCACTTTATGACGATTGGAGCAACGACAGCGCAAATGCCATTATCGATCAGGATAAAGCAATCAAGAAAATGCATCTCAAGGTAAAACTATATCTCGCTCGAATTGGTCAGAGTGGTTTGGACAATGAACTTGGTCAACGGTCGATCGAGTTGGCGTTGATCTCTACAGGTCTTGAGACGGCCTCTGATACGATTACGCGTATCATGTTGAAATTTGTTCGGCGGATGGAAGCGCAAGGTGTCCAGTTCTCCAAAGAAGGGCGTGAGGAAATCCAGGATTTTTCAGATCGCGTGCTGGGAAACATACAACTGGCGCTGAATGTAATGATGAGCCAAAACCCGGCTGAGGCGCGTGAATTGGTCGCTGCAAAGGAAAAAGTCGCTCGGGTCGAGCAGAAACTACAACGCCATCACTTGGCCCGACTTCGCCAAGGTCTGGTCGAAAGCATTGAGACAAGCAACACCCACCAGGAAATACTTCGGGCATTAAAACAAATTAATGCATCGTTCTCCATGGTTGGATACCCGATTGTTGCAAGATCTGGTGACCTTTTGAAAAGCCGTTTGGCATGAGTGTAAAATATCTATGCACCATGCGAAACAAATTAAACTATAGGAAACGAGAGAGATCAAGAGTTGACCTTGATCAGATTGGGCGATGGAAAGAGTTGATCACAGCACACCATAATTTGTTGCTTGAATGTGTGCAAGAAACAAACTTACAGAAAGAAAGAGTATGATTGATAAGAAAAACCGCCGCTCGCAAAATTGGTATGGGAAGCTGGATAAAGATGGGTTTATTCATCGCAGTTGGATGAAAAATCAGGGTTTTCCGGATCATGCGCTTGACGGGCGCCCAATTATTGGCATTTGCAACACGTGGTCGGAACTTACGCCATGTAATTCAGGATTGCGCACATTAGCCGAGGGCGTAAAGCGTGGTGTTTGGGAGGCTGGCGGATTTCCCGTAGAATTTCCGGTGATGTCGCTTGGTGAAACACAAATGAAACCCACAGCGATGTTATTTCGCAACCTGCTGGCAATGGATGTTGAGGAAAGTATTCGCGCTTACGGCATTGATGGCGTTGTGTTGCTGGGCGGTTGTGACAAGACCACGCCGGGTCAATTGATGGGCGCAGCGAGTGTCGACCTTCCCACGATCGTTGTGTCGTCAGGTCCAATGCTGAATGGTAAGTTCAAAGGTAAGGATATCGGATCAGGCACAGATGTTTGGAAGTTTTCCGAAGATGTTCGTGCTGGCGAGATGACCTTGCAGGATTTTATGGACGCAGAGTCTGGTATGAGCCGTTCTGCAGGCGTTTGCATGACGATGGGTACAGCATCAACCATGGCAAGTCTGGTAGAGGTGATGGGGCTAAGCCTGCCGACAAATGCAGCCCTTCCCGCAGTTGACGCAAGACGTATGGCATTGGCACATCTTACTGGAAAGCGTATTGTTGAAATGGTCGATGAGGATTTGAAAATATCCAAAGTGCTGACCAAGGCCAGTTTTGAAAATGCCATTTTGGCGAATGCCGCGGTGGGTGGATCAACCAATGCTGTTGTACATTTGCTTGCATTGGCAGGTCGTGCAGAAATAGATCTGACACTGAAAGATTTTGAAATTGGTGGAGAGATACCCTTACTGGTCAACTGCATGCCATCAGGTAAATACTTGATGGAGGATTTTTGCTATGCGGGCGGTGTTCAGGCGGTTCTGTCTCAGCTAAGCGATAAACTGCGCCCCGCCTACTCAGTGATGGGCAAGGATGTTTCAACTTATTACGAGGGTGCTGAGATTTACAATGACGATGTAATTCGCCGTCTCGAAAATCCTCTAAAACCTGCTGCGGGCTTACGCGTCTTGCGTGGAAATCTTGCACCGGGTGGGGCGATTATCAAAACATCCGCAGCTTCGGATCATCTTCTTGAGCATGAAGGTGAGGCATATGTATTCGAGAACATCGAAGATATGAAAGCCAACATCGACCGCCCTGATCTGCCCGTCGACGAAAACACAATTCTTGTTCTTAAAGGCTGCGGCCCAAAGGGTTACCCGGGCATGCCAGAAGTTGGCAATATGTCTATCCCGCAGGTCTTGGTCGAAAAAGGTGTGCGCGATATGGTACGTGTTTCGGATGGCCGTATGTCGGGCACAGCTTTTGGCACAGTGATTTTGCATGTCACACCGGAGTCAAATGTTGGCGGAACACTTGGTTTGGTAAAAACAGGCGATCGTATTCAGCTAAGCGTTGAGAATGGAATTTTGGAACTACTTGTGTCGGAGGCAGAGCTTGAAGAGCGTAGAAAAGATTGGAGGCCGGAGAAATACGCCTATTCCAGGGGATATGCAAAGCTCTATATCGATCATGTATTACAAGCAGATCAAGGCGCGGATCTCGACTTTCTAGTTGGTAAAGACACACGCTTAGTTACACGGGAGTCACATTAATGACGAAATTTGTTACATTTCACGACCTAAAGGGAAAAAGCGTTTTTATTACGGGCGGAGGCTCTGGTATCGGCGCTTCGTTGACGGACGGGTTTATGGAGCAGGGCGCAAATGTTGCTTTTGTTCAGCGATCTGATTCATTCAAATTTGTTGAAGAAATGGAATTGAAGCACGGTCGCGCGCCACTGTTTATCAAATGCGATATTACGAATGTAGTCGCATTGCAGTTAGCAATGAAGCAGGCAGAAACGGCGCATGGACCGATTACAGTAGTTGTAAATAACGCAGCCAATGATGCGCGTCACTCCATCTCTGACTTGACCCCTGAAAAGTGGGATCAAGGTATGAACGTAAACCTTCGCCCACATTTCTTTACTGCGCAAGCTGCTACTGAGGGTATGAAAGCTGCTGGTGGAGGCTCAATTATTAACTTTTCGTCTATTTCCTACATGATGGGGAACGCCGGATATCCGGGATATGTGACGTCAAAGGCAGCAATTACAGGGCTGACACGCGGCCTAGCACGCGAAATTGGGCCAGACAGCATTCGTGTTAATGCGCTTGTGCCGGGGTGGGTGTTAACCGAGCGCCAAATGAACCTTTTTGCAAGCGAGGAAAGTCTGGCCACACATCTTGAGAAGCAGTGCCTTAAGGAACATCTGAAGTCGCGCGACATTGTTGATGCAACGCTGTTTTTGGCATCAGAAACCAGCCGAATGATCACAGGCCAAGCACTTGTGGTTGACGGGGGGGTTGTAGTGACAGGATGAATGAATCGGCTAAAATTATACCGGATTGGATTGCAGTAGATTGGGGCACCACTCATCTGCGGGCTTGGGCAATGTCGAATGTTGGGAAAATTCTAGGTTCGGCTATATCCCAAGAAGGTATGGCAAATTTGTCCACTGAGACATTTGAATCAGCGCTGCTAAAAATCATTTTGAACTGGTTGGTTGACGGTGAGACTACTACGGTTGTGTCTTGCGGTATGGTTGGTTCTCGCCAAGGCTGGGTTGAGGCGCCATATCAAGAAGTGCCATGTGAACCTTTGCAGAACGCAAAATTTGCTCGTGTAACTACGCAAGACTCCAGGATCGCGTTTTTTGTGGTACCCGGCATCAAGCAAAAATCCCCAGCTGACGTAATGCGCGGCGAAGAAACACAAATCGCTGGGTTGCTTGTCCAAGAACCTGAATTTGACGGCGTCGCATGCTTGCCTGGAACCCATACAAAATGGGTGCGAATAAGTGCTGGTGAAGTAATAAACTTTTCGACCTATCTAACAGGCGAGCTGTTTTCACTTTTGTCGTCAAAATCAACATTGCGACATTCCGTTGCACAAACCGGCTGGGATGCCATCGCGTTTAAAAACGCAATATACGATGCAATCACAAAGCCCTCAGGCATCGCGGCAAAATTATTTTTACTTCGTTCCGAGGCGCTAATCTCGGAACTGTCCCCCGAAACGGCTCGTGCGCGACTGTCAGGGTATCTGATCGGCCTGGAACTGGACGCCGCGCGTCAATATTGGTTGGGCCAAAAGGTGGTTATCATTGGTGAAGAGAAAATATCCAACACATATTATTCTGCTTTAAACGCGCAGGGCTGTGCGCCTGAAAAATACGACGTGCAGCTTTTGACGCTGGCCGGTATATCAAGCGCGTATTTGCAATTGAGAGGACAGGAATAAAAATGAACCGCAACCTTATCGCAATTCTGCGTGGTTTGCATCCAGAAGAAGCTGTCGCGATCGGTGGTGCTTTGATTGATGCTGGAATTACGAGGATCGAAGTCCCGATGAATTCGCACAAACCACTGAAAAGTATAGAGTTGCTGGTCAACGAGTTTTCTGGCGTCGCAGAGTTTGGTGCTGGAACAGTTCTTGATGTCAAGCAGGTGAGGCAGGTGTCTGATACAGGTGCCACGCTGATTGTTTCGCCGAACTGCGACCCAGACATTATTGACACAACCAAAGCCCTTGGGATGAAGTCTTATCCTGGAGTATTAACGTCGAGCGAATGTTTTTCTGCGTTGAAACACCATGCGGACGGGTTGAAAATTTTTCCAGCGTTTCAGATGGGCATTGATGGCTTAAAAGCCATCCGCGCGGTTTTGCCAACCCAAACTGAGATATTTATGGTTGGCGGTGTTGGAGCAGAGAACTTTGGGGAATGGCTAGACGCCGGCGCAAATGGATTTGGATTGGGTACATCGCTTTATAAACCGGGTCAAACGGCCAATGAAATATCAATAACCGCGCAAGAAATTGTAGCGGCATATGACGAGGCCAGTCGGAATGACAGCGCAAATATTTGACAATACTCCGTGCAAATTGGGTGAAGGCCCGCTTTGGCACCCACTGCGTGAAGAATTATTCTGGTTCGATATAATTGGAAAAACGCTGTATTGCCGTGGTAAAGGCAAAACTAAATCGTGGAAGTTTGCAGAACACGTATCGGCTGCTGGCTGGATTGACAGAAACACTTTATTGGTAGCCAGCGAAACAGCATTGCTGCGCTTTGACATTGAAATAGGCAGTTCTGAAATTCTACATCCATTAGAAGCTGACAATCCAGTCACACGATCCAATGATGGCCGAGCTGATCCATGGGGCGGTTTCTGGATCGGCACTATGGGACAAAACGCTGAGAGCGAAGCGGGCGCCATCTATCGATACTTCCAAGGTGAACTTCGCATTCTGTATCAACATATAACGATACCCAACGCAATTTGCTTTTCCCCCAACAAGCTGTTCGCGTATTTTGCGGATACCGCGCAATCTAAAATCTGGCGTCATGATTTGAATGAAAAAGATGGCTGGCCGCTGGGCAAACCAAAAGTGTTTCTCGATTTTACAGATACTGGCATTAATCCTGATGGCGCAGTTTGTGACAGCGAAGGGTCGCTGTGGAACGCTCAATGGGGTGCGGCAAGACTAGCCCGATACTCGCCCGATGGTGTTCTAGTGGATGAAATTAACTTGGAAACGGATCATATTACATGCCCAGCCATTGGTGGTTTCGATCTTAAAAACATATTCGCTACCTCGGCATTGCAAGGCCTAAGCGACGAGCAGGTTGAAACGCAAATGAACGCTGGTAAAACATTTGTCGGTAAAATTAAGGTTCCTGGGCAGCGAGAAAATCAAATATTGATTACCTAAGGTATCACCAATTTAGTAGTTACTGGGGCATTGTCAGACAAACTTGACGGGCAAACGGCTGGTCCTTAATTCAATATGAATGACAACACAAAACCCATTTAAGTACTTCAAAACTTCGCCCAAAATTATCTGCTTAGCGGTTATGTATTACGTGCGTTACCCTCTTAGTTTTCGCCAAGTTGAGGATATCTTGCATGGACCAAGGATTTTTTAGATGCGTATTCAGACACCTGTAGTGCGTCTTCAGCAATGCGGTCGGCCTCAACCAATAAACCGTGAACTTCAGAGAAGCCCGTCTTTATCTCATCATATTCAGGAGATATTCCACCCTTTAACCGAGCTTCATGCCGCGCGCAGTCTTTTAAGAGGGCATTGTCAGACAAACTTGACGTCCCATTGGTTGATGCCTAATTTTTATGAATGACAACAGAAAAACCATTTAAGTACTTCAAGACTTCGCCCAAAATCATCCGCTTAGCGGTTATGTATTATGTGCGTTACCCGCTGAGTTTTCGCCAAGTTGAGGATATATTGCATGAGCGTGGCATTGATATATCTTACGAAACAGTACGGTTCTGGGTGGATCGGTTTGGTTCAAAATTTGCTAAGGAAATTCGAAAGAAGAGGGCGGATCAACACTCAAACTGGCAATGGCATTTAGATGAAGTCTTCGTCAAAATAAACGGTGAGAGATTTTACCTTTGGCGCGCGGTTGATCATGAGGGAGAAGTTCTTGAATGCTTTGTTACAAAGCGACGTAATAAAGCAGCTGCAAAGAAGTTCATCATAAAAGCAATGCGTAATCACGGCTCGCCTAAGATTATCACAACGGATAAGTTACCATCTTACGGTGCCGCTTTTTGTGAGATTGGTATTGCGGATAGACAGCTTTGTGGAGGTCGGTCAAATAATCGGTGTGAAAACTCACACTTACCGTTTCGACGGCGAGAGCGAGCAATGCAGTTATTTAAAACAGCAGCCACGCTCCAGAGGTTTGTTAGTTATCACAGTCAAATATACAACCACTTCAATCACGAAAGACATCTTCAAAACAGACAGACTTATAAACAAAAACGCACAACTGCTCTTAAGGAGTGGTACCAAATCTGCGCTTCATAGGTTTTTGAGATTATAGCACTTTGAGACGTGTTAGGCTTTGTCTGACAACGCCGAAATCTCTCCGCTTTGACGCTTTGACAAGTCGTTGAACCAAATTTTAAGAACGAAATGCTGACAGCTGAATTCATGGCTCGTTTCTCGTTCGAGTCTTTCGTTTGGATTGTTTGGCACCTTCGGAT
>Ga0213868_10002890_pt1 | contig 16260 bp, 25 predicted proteins | sample PICome_9_FD_160087 | JGI IMG/M metagenome (GOLD analysis project Ga0213868, IMG submission 160087) | Coastal seawater microbial communities near Pivers Island, North Carolina, United States - PICO127 | ecosystem: Environmental > Aquatic > Marine > Coastal | place: USA: North Carolina...
AATCCAAAAGGTCCTACTTTAGTTTCAGACCTTTTCTTCATAACAACACCAGCAAGAGACTCCATAATTTTAAGGATGTCTTCTGCCTTAGCACCTTCACCAAGTTCTTTGGCAACATAAAAATACTTATCAAAGAACTCTTGACTGTGCTCTTTATAGTCTTCGACTGTGATTGGTTGATCTTTCATTTAAATTTACCGAGTGCTTCTTCTTCAAGTTTAACAAGAATTCGTCGTGATTGTTCTTTTTTGATTTTATGGTAAATGGATTCATGACGACGGATCTCTCCACCCATCGAACAATTTTTCTCCATTTCACTTACATAGAACTCCAATTGAAGAAGTTCCATATCTTCAAAATCAAGTCTTTCTTCCTTGATATTGTTCATTTTTTTCTTGTACTTTTCCTGTCCACTTTTCAATAACTGATCAACATCTCCCATTAATTCATCAAATTGGTCGTCATTCATAAATTGATCGTTCATTTTCCTCCTGTATCATAGTTTAGTTGATCATCTTGCTCTTTGAGTTTAACAAGTCTCACTCTATCATGAAGTTGTTTGAGTGCCTCAGTAACCTCAGGAGTTTCTTCCCACTCCCAACTTTCACCACCCTTTCCGGTAAATTCTTTTTTAGTCATGGATTTAAAGTTTTGTAGACAGCAGAGATGCTCATATGCCCGTGAATGTATCCTGCAGTGATTATAGCAAAGACGGACAGAAATATCAAGCCCATTGCGATTAGGTTAGGCAACGGTGAGATCATTAATTGTGTATTTGTTTTTTCTAAGTTTGTATCGTTTGATGTATGCTTGTCTGTGTTCATCACAATCAAAGTGGCAAATTCGATCTTCGTTTCCGTCCTTATATTCTAATCGATAAGGGAATGCTTTAAATGGATGCATTTCTTCAGGTGTTAGATTCTTTTTCTTGGGAGTTTTTGCTGAACTCTTTACCTTCGCTTTGCGAGTTGTAGTAGTCTTCTTTGCTGGCATTCTTCTCAATCATTTTTTCATGTTGTTGAGCACCTAAGTTGTCTAGAAAATCATTAATCATTTGAAACCTTTTGCTTCTTGTTTATCTATTACATCAATATGAGAGAGAAAAGATGATGGAGTATTCCACCAGATTGATTGTGCTTCTCCCCATGATTCTACTGTAAGAGACATACCATCAGTTTTTATAATTTTATAGTGATGTCGATCATAAGGTTCACTGGATGATTCTGTGAAAAATAGTGGGTCAGAAGGGTCAATTAAACTCATCGCATTTTCATAGTTTGGACTGTAACTTCTTGATGTCTCAAATATAATTTAATGAAGCATCTTGCCATTACTTTAACAGTATCAAGATCTTCACAGTTCTCAATTTCTCTGGATAGTTTTTCATATTCAAAGAGTTTAGATGTGGTTTCTAATTGTATACTATCTGGATCCATGTCTTTTAGATATTCTAAACTACTATTTACCCCAGAATGTTTTAGTTTAAAGCATACTGAGTTAAACCATCCCACTTTATTATAGAGTTTGATTTTTGTATGTTGAGAATGAACATCTACTTTCTCAACTGTATACTCCTTACCAATTATAAGATAGGAAGTAGGATCATCATTATTTCCCCATCTTATCTGCTCTTGAGAGCATCCTATGTACTCTACAACATTATTCTTTTCCATTTGCAATCATGCGATCTATTGCGATTAAAGTATCATAAGGAATCCATGCAGGATTTTCATCATCAAATTGAACCTGAACCTCATTTATATTCCTCTCTAATAATTTAGAATAAGAAGTTCTGGTGTTCTTTACATAAGAGATTGGATTAATCATATTATTCAAACAAAGGAAAGATAGGAGGGACACCACCATAATATCCCATATTATACCAATAACAATCAATCAATCTTAACTTTTGACTGACAGTGTTTTCTTCATTATAGGGATCAAGTGATGTAAAATCCTCACAAATTCTCACAATCTCTTGTGGAACCTGTATTGTTGTCCAGGTGTTAGGATCATCGACAAAAACTGGAATCATACTACCACCTCTTTCCATGCTTTCTTAAAGTTTTTATCCCAGTTTTCAGTATAAACTGGAAGGAAGGAATTTAGAGCATAACAAATATCAACAATTTTCATTTGATTTTGTTCATCTACAGCCTCTTGCAATTCATCTAACATAAATTCTACCGTAGAAATACGGGAAAATGATTGCTCAAGATTGTTCATGACTTTCCAAATTTCATCAGGCATCAGGTTTCTTTTGAATTATACCCATATTCTATCACAATTTCCTTGTGTGTGCTCACTGTGTCTGATAAGGATCTCTGATGTATTTTGTAGTCATGACCCTCATCACCTAATTCTTTTGCAAACTGATGCAGTAAGTTCCAATTTAAGTTCTGATCCATTGCTTCAGTCCAACTTGTGTTATATTTAACACTATGGATTTCTTGGGTCAATACCTAAACTTTCAAGATAATCAATCCACCAATCAGCATCTTTCATATATTTCCAATTAGGGACGGGTTTACCTTGTTCTACAGTATAATACTCATATAAGGCATCATCTATAATCTGTGCGGTCTCCATACTCTTCTTCCTCCGCATCAACATCCGCATATGCATCTGCCACATATGGTCCGTGTGGTTTTCTGGATTCTGATCGGACATAATTCTGTTCTTGATTAACAGCTGCAATCCATAATGAGAGTTTCATAATAATCCAAATTAATGCCAGAGGTAAAAAACAAGCAAAAAGGATTATAGGTTTCATACAAACATCCCTTGCTCATTCATATACTGAAGTGCCTCCTTCATACTACCAATGTGATGATATCCAATTGCAACCTGAGGATATGTTGCATTTGATCCAAATTCTGCCTCAAATGCCTTATCATCAAAGTCAACACCTAAAACATATTCATGAAAATCATCACCAAGAGATTTAAGAAGAGATATCATTCTCTCACACTCTTGACTTCCGTTGCTGTAAATTACTGCTTGCATTTTAATCTCTTTGCCTCCAATCATCTCTTTTATCTTGATTAAACCAATTTACAATATCATCAGCACCATTAAATCCCGTTTTATAATTGGATGGGTCCGGGTCTCCTAATCCCATCCTATTCATAAAATCATCCATACTACCTTCCTCAATATCTTGAGAAGATTGTCTTCGTGCCTTCTTTAACATTTCATGAGCAGAAGTATTTGCTTTCGCAAGTTTTTGTGCCCATACCATGTCTTCAAGTTTCACTTCTTCATTATTTGCAATACATTTACAAATAAATTCTAACCGAAGACGGTATTTCGTAGACAGCATATTATTCTTTTGCCTCTAGATGTTTATTTATTTTTGCTCGCAATTCCTTCGCAAGCTTGAGATTTTTACGGTACATCATATATTTTACCACAGGATTAGAAGGATTATTTTTTAACCACCACAATTCCTTTCTAATATTTGTATTCACTAACTTTAGAAGATAATCAAATGCTTTTGCGACATTTGGATCAACAACTATCACATATAAAATAACTCCAAATACCAAAAAAAGCACATATTGTGCTGTCATTGGTGAAACTCCTGATTTCTACGATTATCAAGATACTCTAAAATTTCTGCTCTCCATTCCATCAACTCAAAGAAACATTCTTGATTGTGAGCACATTTTCTAAGTTCAGAATCAGGTTTTAATACACTTTCGTAAAAAAGTCCAAGTGCATCTTTGCGTTTTTGTTGTTGGTCAGTCATAGAAATTTTTCAAGAGAGGAGGTTGCTTTCTTTTTAATTTTAGAATACTTTTTGATATAATCAAGTGCTTGTTTATACGTTTTTACACTATGCACTTGACTACCATTATGTATAATACAGAACCCTTTCTTCTTTCCTGCTAATGGTATAGCAGCCCACATTCCATCATTAGATACAAAACCATCAGGGTCTCCTGGTTTTACATTCAGAAGACTCTGATTATGAACATGTGGTTTGAGAAACTTAGTCATCAAGTGCTCCAAGAATAAGAACAATAAAGAAGAAACCAAAAATAAGACCAACAAGAAGTTGTGGTGACATAAATGGAATCCAAGAGAATAAACCCCATGCCCATTGTGCAGCACCTACAATCCACTGCCAAGCAGTCATAACAACAGCAGAACCCAACTTCCATGCCTCCCATGCTAACCATCCACCAAGTGCTAGAATTGCAATTCCACCAAGTCCACTAGAAGAACCAGAAGAGGAAGAATAACCTCCATCATGTGAAGATTCTTCAGTCCAAGAAGTATCATGATCAGGTTGATCAAAAATAGCAGTGGTACTTATAATTGTAGATCCAGGATTACGTGCAAGTGCTTTCTGATTTGCTTGTTGATAATCACGGGCAATAACAACCTCCTCAAAAGTTGTTCCAGATTCATAGAGAGTCACTGCAACTTTCATGGTGGTGTTCCGTTGATTACCTTTGTATTATAGGGCAGAGTGGGGCAGAGTGGAGGGGCAGAGTGACAGTTCAGCAAGTGGTCAGTTCTCATGGGAATTCCCATAAATCAATCCACCAACACCAATTCCAAGAGGGATGATTTTTACATTCTTCGAGAGACATATTATCAATACTTTCCACAAGACTATAATATGATGGTGGATTTTTATCTGGATCAGAAAAATATCTATAAGCAGCACTACCACGAGGGGGTAATTCTTTTTTTAATCGTTCTTTCACAAACATCATTTTTTGAGCATTCTGATATCTTTCTGTTGCTTTTTCAAATGGTGATAGTTTTTTCATAATAACCTCAACGACGGATAACGGAAATGGCAGGTTGACCCTGCTTAAACACGGTGTCTACAACTGCCTGAACGGACTTAGCAGTGCTGATGCCCACTTTATCATAGACTGGAACACAGACCAGTCCAAAGGTCTTCTGGGTGCCTCCTAGACGGATCACACGACCGATTGACTGGGAGATACCGATATAATCCATGTTACGCATGAACAATACTGCCTCAAGTCCACTGACGTTGATACCTTCAGACAAAATAGAGTGATGAAGAACAACAAACTTTTTGTTAGGATCTTTACCCCATGCATTCAGAGTATCAAAGAATACCTCACGATTGACTTTCTGACCGTCAATGATAGCACCAGTCTTGGATGTAATATACAGACAGGAATAACCACGTTCTGCCAGTTGATTACGGAAGTCAGATTGACTCAGAAGTTTGATAATCTGTTTGGTAGAACGTGCGGCAATCAGAATCTTATCCAGCGAGTTCTCATCAATCGTATCAATCAAATTCTGACAATCACGGTCGGCAATCATCTGCTTATCTTGAACCATATCCAGTTGCTTTACAACAACCTTAGGTGGCAGAATATATCCTTGCTCTACTAATGTAGGAGCAGGAACATTACATATGACTTTACCGTAGACCTCATAATCATTCATCCCTGCCTTGTAAATAGAGAGAGAATGCTTAGGAGTAGCAGTGAAGAAGTAACACCGATCAGCATCAGCAGAAAAGTGCTCCGTAGCAGGGAAAAAGTTACGTTGGACTGAGTTATGCGCTTCATCAAAGTAAATCGTATTGACTTCAATATCTGCTTCTACAAGACGATGTAGAGAGTGATATGTGGTAAAGATTACTACATTCTCACCAGCAGTTCTAGCAGTATTTACAAAAAGATTGATCTTTTCTGCTTTTGTTGTGGAGAAGTGTGAAGTCTCACCACTATGAACATGCATCACATGTGTGTGAGTTGTATCGATGACTTCCAGAAACTCACTACAAAGTTGTTCTGCAAGCAGAATACGAGGTGCAACAATAACCGTAGTGTTGCCACTACTGATGTTCTTAATAGAGGATTGAGTGTCAGTAATCATACATAAGGTCTTACCACCACCAGTCGGTACAATAATCTGACCCTTTTGATGAACCAGCATGGCATCAACGGCATCTTTCTGATGGGGTCGCAGAGTGATGGTCAAAGGTCTCCCTCGATTACCTTCTTATTATAGCAGAAAACCGTCCCCAGTGCGACCTGGTGGACGGTTCTTAATGTGTCTTATAGATTCCTCTTCAACCCTAACAAAGGTAGTCTACAGGGTTTTTACGATAGTGTCAAGTCTCTGTAAATATATGCCATCCTGTAGCAATATATTTTGTTTCAGTCTCACTTACAATACCATGATGTTGATGAGTCCAATATGCAGGCCAAATAACTAATCTACCCATTCTGGCATTTATGGTGAGATCATATGTTGGAAACCTTGTTCCTCCATTATCATTTATAGTATTTAAGTAGAACATCCAGGCAAGAACTCTTTTAGATGATCTTAATGATGCACATTCACAGTGAGTGCCAAAATATGCTTCATTTGGTTCATATTTTTGTATATTAAAAAGTGGGTCAATAGTCCAAGAACCTATGTGATCTACATCAGGATAATTATTTCTATATTCATTTATACCAAGTTCTAAGGTACTTAAAATAATAGAAACACTATCACATTTTTCGGTTGTATTATAAGAAATGTCTGTAGATGTTTTAGTTTCTGGTTTAATTTTACTATTTCCAACTGTACCTTTATGATGCCGGTCTAATTTACTCTCAAATTCATTAATGATAATATCACAATATTCTTTTGATAAGATATCATCATAAATTGATATAAAATTTTGATTTATCATTTTCCCCCTTCAACTTGTTTACGTCCAAAAAATGAAGTGATTGCATAACGACCAAATCCATCAAAGTAATCAGATTCATCAATTTTAACTTTAGTAACTCCGTGCTCCACCCATCCAGGAAAGATAATCATAGAATTATTATCACAAGTAATCTCGTAATCATATTGTGGGAAAAATAACTCTCCACCTGTAAATTTTTTTGGTTCCTTATAAAAATATGAAAATCCTAAAAATGGTTGGCATTTGTCAGTATGAGGATCGTAATACTCTCCATCGTGATAGTATCTGACTTTGGTCGTATCGTAATTTGAATCAGTTGCTAAAATACAACTTTGATGTATATTAGCAAAATGATCTAAGACTCCGCTATTAAATAACTTTCTATTTACGGTTAAAATATTTGATAAAAGTCTATGATTTTTATATATTTCATCTAATAAAAGTGCTTTAGAGTTTGTATAATCAACTATTCCACCATAATATTTTGCTTCTAAAAATTTTCCTGGTTTGGTATAAAAATTTAATTCTTCCCATATAAGGTCCAATTCACTTTCATTATAAAAATTCTCAATAATCATATGTGGAAAAGGAAATTCATCCACTATTGCTTCTAATTTTTCCATTATAATAATCTAATTTATCTATCTATGATACTCCTTGATTTGCTCCTGTAGGACCTTGAACAGTTCCTCCTGATACTCCCGGAATTGAAGTATTTGAAGTAATCGAATATCCAGAGGCACCTCCACTTCCTCCGTCTTTTTGCTCTTGTCCACTTCCTCTGGCTCCACCTCTTCCACCAGAACCACCAGTTCCACTAGTGCTTCCAGAGTTTCCATCATTAGCTTCTCCTGTTCCGTTTCCACTTTCACCACCACTGCCACCAGAACCTCCCCAGGATCCTCCACCTCCTCCACCACCACCATCGGCGTTGTTTTCCTCCTCTCCACCTGTAGCTCCTTCACCACCTCCACCACCATTATTAGTGCTTCCACCACCACCATTATTACCATAATCATCTACCTCTCCAGCACTATTACCTCGTGAACCTCCCGATCCTGGAGGACTGCCAGCACCTCCGGCACCTCCTCCTCCACCACCATATTCCTCACTATTGTTCAATTCTCCGGCACCACCTCCACCACCTCCACCACCACCAGAACCTGCTCTGATAAGTGATCCCCCACTTAACACTATTTCCTCTACATTTCTCTGAAGTCCTAATGCACTGGTTCCGGTCTGTCCTGCATTACCACTATTTGCATCCTCTTCACCTGCATTTCCACCGTTTCCACCGTTTCCACCTCCTCCATAAATTTTTCCAGAATTGCCCATAATAATGTCCATCTTAGCAGCGTTATTAAAACTCCCTGTTCTTAATGCACAACGATTCCTACTTTGAGTAGAATCACTAGTAAATGTTTTATTAATATAAATGATGATTCTTGCACCAGAAGTCGAAGAAGGACCACCTCCCACTGTTGTTCTTCCTCTACTTTCCGCACTAACTCTACTTCCACCAGAGGAATAACAATCAACTACAATATTTCTCCGTTTACCACGAAAAGTTGAGAAACTCACTGAACCGGATGTAGGAAATCCTTCATCTAAAGGCCAATTCCTCTCTCCAATATCTTGGTTTACTCGATAACTTCCAAGACTTCCACGATTTCCAAATTCATTAGTAATTTGCGTAAAAGAAAGTGATCCACTATTTGGTAATGTCATTTTGTTATGCCTCTGTAGTTAAACCAACCCAAGCAGTTCCATTCCAAAATTCAAATCTTTTAATAGTATTATTGTATATTAATGACCCCTCAATAGTTGAACCTGCACCTGGTCGATTTAAAGTAGTTTGAGAAGGTAAAAGCACAAATCCACTTCCAGCTGACGTAGAATCTTTAATATCTAAAGCACATCTTGGAGTTGTTGTTCCAATACCAACACGATTAGATTTTATATAATTAAATGTAGAAATTCCTGCTAAACTACCATTCACATCACCACTTAAGTTACCGGTCACATTACCAGTTACATCACCAGTTATATTTGCGGTTAAGGATTGAGTAAGAGTAAGAGAATCTGCAGATAATGCACCAACAATAGTTACATTTTGATCGAAGTTTGCATTACCAGTAAATGTAGAAATTCCTTGAACATTTAGTTTGTGTGTGGGATTAGTAATACCTATACCTAAATTTCCTCCCTTAGTTAGGGTCATCAAATTAGTGAGTCCACCCACATTCCAGTTGAAATTTAAATCACTTGTAGTAGTAATTCCTGCCTGAAGATAAAAATTAACATTACCCCAACCAAAATTCATAAAATCTAATGATTTTTCGGTGCTATATGGATATGCTCCTGATGTATTTCCATATTTGACCATTCCTGAGTCATTATCATCAAGATTTCTGCCAACTCTTAACGATGATGCATTAGTATCACTTCCGACATATATTTCTGCTGCTCCAGATTGTTGAATATGTAATGCATCAGTTGGAGAAGCAGTTCCTATTCCTACACTTGTAAATTGTGGAGTTGTGGGAAGTCTATCATTATTAATAGTTCCAGTTAGATTAGTAGAATTTAATGCTCCATCAAAAGTAGTTGCCGTTACAATACCTCCAGACATTGTAATTGCTATTCCGACTTTAAGTTCATTAAAAGTAGAAACACCACTAGTAGAATTAATGTTTGATGTAATTAAATCTGGTAATCTGGCATCATCAATAGTTCCCGTTAGATTAGTAGAACCTAATGCTCCATCAAAAGTAGTTGCCGTTATAATACCGGCAGACATCGTAATTGCTGTTCCAACTTTAAGTTCGGTAAAAGTAGAAACACCAGAAGAAGCATTAATATTACCAGTTACATTACCAGTTACATTACCAGAAAAAGTAGTTGCCGTTATAATACCGGCAGACATTGTAATTGCTGCTCCGACTTTAAGTTCGGTAAAAGTAGAAACACCAGAAGAAGCATTAATATTACCAGTTACATTACCAGAAAAAGTAGTTGCTGTTATAACACCAGTAACATTTACATCACCAAAAACTTCTAATGCACTATCAGATGCTCCGGGACTTGTTGTAGTATTAATACCAATCTTTGAAGTTGTATGAAGACCTACTCCACCATTATCAGTAATAAATGTAGTTCTTGCAAAACCAATTAAATTATCAACAGTCTCTCCATTTGCCAATTTAAGTGTTGCCGCAGTAAGAGCACCACCAACATTTACTCCATTCGCAACATCTATACTACTTGCGGTTAATACTCCAACTGTCGTTATACCAGATATCTCAGCATTTTGAGTTACAAATAAATCTCGTGTCGTAGTTAATCCAGTAGTTCTAGTATCTCCGTATACATTTAACAAATAGGTTTGTGGGACGGAAGTTCCTATACCTACAAGGCCATTTGCATTTACAACAAAATTATCATTATCAACCTGAACACCATTCCTAAAATTAAATGACTTCCTAATATTTGCCATTACTATAAGCTTTAGAGTTATTTATCGGATAATTTTTGCTCAAGTTTTTCAACCTTATCAGAGAGTTCCTTGACTGCTTCAATAAGTAATGCAGTGAGTTTATCATATTGCACTGTTATGTACTTATCATCTACTGGTGCGGGTCTTACTACCTCTGGAAGAACCTTTTGAACTTCTTGTGCAGAAACACCGGCATAATCAATTTCAGTATCAAAACCTAACCCTCCTGCTATTTCATTAAAGTTATATGTAAATCCATTTAATGAATTAACCTTAAAGAGTGCATCTGTTATTGGAGAGATATTTGTTTTTAATCTTTCGTCAGATGCGAAAGCAGTAATATCACCACCAACTGTTAGATTAGTTCCATCAAATGTAAGATTGGATGAAGTAGATCCATTGTTACCACTATTCTTAAATACAACCTGATTAGCAGATCCAAAACTTAAGTTAGCAGCAGTAGTAGCAGTAGCAGCATTACCACTTGTATTCTGATTACCTGTAGTGTTAACACCTGGTAGATTGATACTTGAACTACCGTTGAATGATACACCACCAATATTTCTTGCTGTCTGTAATATAGTTGCAGAAGAAGCATTACCAGTAATATTAGCATTAACATTACCAGTACCATTAGGAGTGAGGTTAATGTCTCCATTAGTATTTTGTGAAGAAATAGTATTACCATCAATTCTTATATTGTCAATATCTGCTCTTCCATTGACATCTAGAATTCCAGTAACATTTGTATTTGTTTTAATATCAACTGAACTTCCTGCAAATGCATTAATATTCAAATTACCACTTGTTGAAGTTAGTTCATTTGTAGTACCATTAAGAGTAACATTACCGACTGTGGCATTTGCTGCAGTAATTGTTTTACCAATACCAACACCACCAGTAACTACAAGTGCTCCAGAAGTGGTTCCTGTAGAATCAGTTGGATTAGCAATTTTTACTTGTCCATTTGCTTTAATTTTTTCATCAAAAGTAACAGGACCACCAAACTGTGAAAGAACCTGTCCAGAATCTCCACCTTCTACAACTAATCTTTCTTTAATTGTAACTTCATCAAATACTGCACTTAATCTTGATGGATCTTCACCAGTTACAGTTGGGACTGGAATATCAAAATTAGTTTCTTCACCAGTTGCAGATGATTTCTTCTGGTTTCCAATATAGAAATCACCTTTGTTATTCATACCAGTATAAACAACAAGACCAGCACCTCTTTCCTGTGCCTGTGACAAGAACTCTTCCCTTTCTGTGAGTGTTCTGTCCTGAACTTGCGGAAGACCCGTAGAATAGTTTCCAGGACCATATCCAAGATACTCAAATGTATGACCAGAAGCACGAATAATTGATGGTCTATGGAACTCAATTGAAGGAACTTTAACCTTTCTAATTGTTGAGTTCTCGACATGTGTTGCGGGTGAAGTAGAAAGTGCTCCACGAATAACTGTAATTTCATCTACAGGAGTTCCACTCAGAGAATCACTCGCAATTCTCATAATTTCATTATCAATCTGAATGTAAGAACCTAATGGGAACCTTGTCATAGTTCCGGCAATACCAGGACTACTTACAGAGAATGATGTTGTTGTTGAACTAGCATCAATGCCACCAGATTCAGAAAGAGTTAATGTTTCTCCATCAAAAACAGTAATTGCTCTTGACTGAAGATTTTCACTTGACCTATCAGAAACACCTGCATTTGATGATAGTCCGTGCTTTAGGATAAATCCTGATGCAGTTCCAATACCACCAGTGACTTCAAATTCATTAGGAAGTGTAGAAACACCGACAATATAATCTCCAAAATTATTATTGTTACTACCGATTACTCTAAACTTATTACCGACTGCTAATCCATGTCCAGTGGCAGTAATTGTATTTCCAACACCAGTAAATGCAACAGAAGGTGCAGTCACAAATGCATAATTATCTGAAGTGATTACCGGATCACCAGTTGTTCTTGCAATCGAAATACTATTTCTACCAGTGACACCAGTAATACGATGATAAGTATCAGTTCCTGTTCCAGTACCAGTAAACTGAACTACATCTCCAATATGAGATGAAATACCAGCAGAAGTGACTGTAAATGTATTAGGAGTTCCTGCTCCAATTACACGAGTATCCAAATAATATGTTGCTGCAGAATAATTAGAACCACCGTTCATTATTTCTACGGAAGTTATACTTTGTCCAGGTGCAACAACAACTTTTGCAGTTGCACCCTGCCAAGCACTATCAAAAGCACTTCCACTACTAATTGGATCTGCTATTGTGGAAATTTTTACATTATAATAAGTTCCTGCAGTAAACCCTGAAGTTGCACCAAGAGTTCCAGTTACAATACTATTAAAGTTATGATTTCTATCGAAAGTGATAGTTGGTGTTGTTGATGTTGGGTTTGAGACGGATGTTATATCAAGACCAATACCAAGTGATGTTAGTAATAAGTCGGCACTTTCTCTTGTAATACTCTTCTTAAGGTCATCTGTCTGAACTTCTCCGATTGGAGACCTTAAGGCATAAGTTTTTGCAGAATTTGGGTCGTCGTTAGGATTATCTCTATCAAGTTGTGGATATAAATCAGTTACATTCTGACTGTATTTTAGATTTGTAAATTCATTCTGAATTGCATTATTAGAATTTAGTGTATAAATGTGATAAACACCATTTGAATCTCCATCACTATATTCAGAGATTATCTCGTTCCTATAAACATAAAGATTTGACTGTAGGTCAGTTCTCTCAAATCTTGGAAGTGATGTTGTTCTTTCATTTACATTATTTGTAAATGTTCCTGGAGTTAATGTTGTTGTATACTTAAAGGTTAGGTCATCAGTAATTTCACTTACACTATAAGTTCCATTATATCCTTTATCAATTAATCCAGTCGTGTTTGTAGAATCAGTTACATTCTTAATAGTGACTGAATCTCCAACTTTTAAATTGTGGGGTAATTCTGAGACAACAGTTACAGTGTTTGAAACTCTAGAACAAGTATTAATAAAACTTGGATTGCGATTCCAATTGTAATTAGTGGAATCGATAGTAGATCTATTCGTATCGGCAGTTCCTACATATCCAGTTGTGCTAGATTCTTGAATAACAAATCCTGCTTCTGGAGTTTTTGCATTTGCAAGTTGACTTGGAACTACAACTCTAACTTTATAAATCTTCTCATCTAAACTTCTAGTATCTGCAATTCTCTTGATGATGGTTGGTTCTGATGCACCAGATAAGGGATTTATGACTGATGTAATATTATTGTTAGTTACATTAATATACCACTGACCATCCCACTGAACTGGATGTCCGGCATCACCAGATTGTTTATCAGAAACTCTCGTAATAATTTTTAGATTTGTTCCACCATATACTGTAATTGGTTGATCGGCATCTGCTTCTGCTTTTGATGCGGCAAGTTTAACAGTCGTATTATTTGGTGCAATTGCATAATAAACTGTGTTAGTTTTTAAATTTTCTGGTAGATCTCCATCATCACTAATAATGATAACCTTTTCACCTGTTGTTAAACTATGAGTCCCTATCGTGAATATATTTGACGAAGGTCCAGAAGTTACCGAATATTCTTTAAATGATGAAGAACCATCCGACATTAAAATATCTGCCGAATATTCTGTTCCTCCAACAGTAAGGAAAAGTTTATCATTTACTTTTGCACCAACACGATAACCTTGTGTAAGAATTGGTGGTTTTATATTCTCATCATTAAATCCAAAGAGGTATAATTTAGTTGAAGTATTTGTTGCGTCCTGATCAAGAGTCAACCAATCAACATCTTCTTCCGTAGAATCAATTGCTCTTGGTGGAATAATATGAGTGATAAATGCTTTATTATCCTTCTCAAATGCTTCTTTCTTAAATCCTTCAGAGATTAGTGATAATTGACCAAAGTTGGAGTTTGAGTTGGTTACAGAGGCATCTCCTCCACTCTGTGCCTCAAAGTGCTTATTATATCCAATCGCAAACACAGAAACAACTTGAACAATTGCATCATTCGTAATCTTAATATGAGATTGTTCCCATCCTTTTCTATAAATTGCCTCAGAATCTAAATGATATACAGTTCCGGACGATGAAGATTGTGAAGATAGATCTGAACCAGTTTGTGTTGTTCCTGCAGAGTAAAATGTATTTTCATATTGTCTGGATGATGGAATATATTTTACAAATGCTCTATCATCTTTTTGAAGGCTGACTCCAGTAAATTGAGCCACAACCATACTACGGAATCCAGTTGCTTTAGATCCGTCAGTTAGCATTCCATTCATACCCCATACAGAACGCATGGAGATATTAAAGATATAAGGAGAAGCTCCAGAAACTGTATCAGTTTCGATTGTAACTGTTGCTGGTGGATTACTATCAACAATACCTGTAGGACTAATAAGTGCCGGATCAGATGATATAGTATAGAAAAAGATATTATCACTAATAGTACTAACTTCAGTAACTCTGGTTGAAATATTATACTGAGCACTATTAGGACCTGCTACTCCATCAATATTAATTGGTGTTCCTACATCTAATCCATGTGGAGTTTGTGTTGTAACAGTAATTCTTGTTGTTGGTGTTGCACCATCACCTGATATAATTGATGCGATTGTAATAGGATCTGCTGCAAATGCACCAACAATCTCAAACTCTGGTCTTACTGAAGTAAATCCTTCTTTATTTCCAGGGAATACATCAGTAGAGTCAACTTCTCTACCTGACCCACTAGCATATGCTTGTGATAGTTTTGCATAATACATTGCAAGGTCTGTTACACCTTTAGTACCAACTTCATTTACACCATCAGCATATTCAAATACCGTAAGTTTATGGTGCGAAAATGTTGGAGTTGATTTAAGTTCAAAATTATCTGGTTGTGTATAAACAGTTCCAAATTCATCTCCATCAAAAATAGAGAACTGCCAGAGATAACATGCTCCAGTAATCCTAAATATTGCAGAATTTAGTACATCATCATCAGTTGGATTCGGAACATAAAGAGGGCGTATTTTGGTCTTTCTTAAGTCAAGACCAACGATTGAAGTTCCGCGAGGGACAATTACACCACCATTTACACTATTAAACTTATAAAGATCGTTATCTTTTTGAGTTAAGTCGAAAACAGAATCTAATGTTAATGGTAAAGGTCTTACTGGTGAACTATCGGCAGATGTAATATTTGCTGGATTACTATTATCAATGGAATAACCTGGACGATTATCAACTACATGATTACCAGGCATCAAGAGAATTGTAGTCTTCTCTGTTTCGTCGTTATTATTTCCCTTAACGTATGAAAATCTTGCAGATTCAATCAGTGCTCTCTGAATTGTTTTAAACGGTCGAGCAAGTGAGTTTCCTTGGTTACTAATACTATCAGTCGAGTCTAAATCTGATGGACTTACATATAATATACGACCCTCAGTGTTCTTAATAATAGAATCTAATTTATTCAGAGGCATTGTATTACTGCGTCTATGCTATTTCTATAATTTATTTATCTCAGTAAATCCTCTTCTCCATTATAGAAACTTTGTATCTCTTCTGGTAAGTTTTCAGGGTTTAATATCTCAATATCATCAAAGCAAGGATGACAATTTTCTAATATCAAATAATTAGATCCCTTGTAAATATCTTCTACCGAATAATCTTTATTACTGTATGCTTCTCTTACTATTTCCCGGTCATACAAATACCCTACAGGTAAATCATCAAATGTAAATGGAACATCATTTAAGAAGAACATTTTGACTATCACCTTATAGTCATTATACCAACAATTCTTTGTGGTTACTGTATAAGACATAATAATATTATTCTTTCTTTTTATTTATTTTCATAAAAAAAGGTTCCCGCACCACCAGGAACCTCATGTTATTCACTCACCAAAGAAAACCCTATCATATAATCTTCATTTCTCGCAGAGTGACTTTACATCTAGTGGGGCTAACTCCTTCCCCTTCTAATACCCGTGATCGGACTCGAACCGATACTGTCGAAATTTTAAGTTTCGTGTCTACTGCCAATTGGACTACACGGGCAGATG
>Ga0213868_10002895_pt1 | contig 16245 bp, 17 predicted proteins | sample PICome_9_FD_160087 | JGI IMG/M metagenome (GOLD analysis project Ga0213868, IMG submission 160087) | Coastal seawater microbial communities near Pivers Island, North Carolina, United States - PICO127 | ecosystem: Environmental > Aquatic > Marine > Coastal | place: USA: North Carolina...
ACTTGCATTCCAATCTATTTCGTTAAATTCTTTTTCTCGGTATCCTTGACTATTTAGACTGTATGTAATATTTTGTTGAGTTTGTTTGTTATAATACTCGGTGTTTTGTGCATTTCGTTTATACCAGGCTTTTGCCCATAATTCTGGCTTGTCGTTTTCAGTATAATTAATAGTTTTTGGATAGCCTGATCTACCAAATCGTGTATCAAGTAATTCCATAATTTTCTAACTTCATTTCTTTAAAACTGTGTTGCCAACTTATATTACGAGCTATATCAAGATCATTTAAGTAATTCATAAAAGTTTTACCTTCGGTTTTCCACAAGTCTTTTTCTAACATATGGTTAACATAAAAAGGCACTTTGTCGGAATATTCTCCAAAGTTGTAATTGTTAATTTTATCTGCTATAATTTGTTTAGTTTCGTTTGGCAATACTTGTGCGCTCATATGTATTGGCCATTCAACGTGGTTAGCAAAAATAAATTTAATATTTGGAAAATGTTTATGCATATAATCAAAAGTGTCTACTAGATAAAACATACTGATATTACTACAGGTCCATTGAACTCCAATATCCAAATGCTCGTTATCTTTAGCATACTGTTCCATTAGTTCTAATTTTTTAACAAAACTATTCCACTTAATAGGAAATCTAAAATACTCGCCTGGTTCTTGTATAGCATCTAAACTTAATCTAATAACAACTTCTTTAAAACTCACAAGTTGTTCAAAAACTTTATCTGTGAGTAGTGTGCCGTTACTTACATATGTAAGTGTTATATCTTTTGCAACATCAGTAAATGCTACTTCTTTGATAAATTTGTTGTGTTGTTTATTAGCAAAAGGTTCTCCGCCTAAGAAGTTAAAACGTTTTGTGTGTTCTAAATTTTCTTTGATGTTGTCCCAAATAAAACTATCTTGTTCGATCCACTTGTTATCAATGTTGTAGTACTCTGTATTAGGATACTTGTCCAGCATTGCTTTATCTTCGTTCCATTTGCTACTAGCACCAGTTCCGCAGTGTATACATTTTAGATTACAGATAGTACCAACCCGTATATCAATATTACTTGGATAATAAGGTACACTGCCGTCGTCGGCAGTTTGTTCTATAAAATGAGCATTGTTATCATAATGATATTTGTTTTCTTCAAGACGTTTGCTGCGGCCGTTGAGATCTTCAACATACTTACAGCGTTTGCAATTTTCAGGCCACTCACCACGTAAAAAATCTTTACGAATGGATTTGAAGTAATCGTTATTCCATTCGTCACTAATAGTACTTCCTTTGAGTTTAACTTGTGCAGCTTTTACAGTAGCCTGATCAGCATATCCACAGGTGCGTGGCCTGCCAAAAGTGTTTGTACTAAAATTTATCCAAGGAAGTATACAAGGTTTCATAATTTACTCATAACATATTCTTTTACTAATTGTTGTGTTTTTATACCCGGATGATCTAAATCTCTAGCATAATCGATCACATCAATCTTTTTTGAAGAACCTACACTATTCCAAAAACAGAAATCAATAATTTTAATTTTTTCCTTTTTACATAATTTATGTATTAGTTCATAACATTCTATACTATGATATTCAACGGAGGTGTCACGATATAATGGAGAAAATGCTTTCAGTCCAGGATAAATATTTCTAGTTGAGCCTGGCCTTGGTAATGTTAATCTTCCCGTGTTAGGACATTGCAGAATAATAAACTCAGGAAGTTTTATATTAGATGTAAATAGTCTTAGCAAATTAAGTAAAATAAAATTGATACCAGTGCCACCAGCACCTAAATTTATAATATCAACACCAGTTGATTCTTGTACAAGTGTAGACCACCTTTCGTTTTCTTTTAATCCAACCCCATATGTATGACTGCATCCTACTGCTAGACCATATTTTTTTGGAATATTTTCATATGTTCTGTAGCCTAATGAATTGTGTTTATATTCCACATATTCATCAAAAAATTCTCGGTTGAGTTTATACAACTTTTTATACTTTTTAATAGACAGCGGCGGTTTGTCTTCAATGCGAGAAATATCGCTGCTGTTGCCTACTGTTATAAATGTATTCATAATAATACTTATATCCAAAATTACAAGATAAGTACAGTTATGAGAGATAGTGTTAAACGAGAATATACAAAAGACTGGATACAGTATGATAGGCCGCAGCCTATGTATAGTAGTAGTATAAACAAATTTTATGACGAGTTTTATCAACATAATCCTGTACATACACCAGACTTAGATCAACAGTTTAAAGACACGTTTGTACAATGGTTAAAAGATCACAAGTACAGTACATTTATAGGATTAGATGCATTTCTAAGACACGATATTATAAACGGTTGTACACAATACATTGATGACTTGTACCAACGCTGTGGCACACTCCAAACGTTTAAAGACGATTATAAATATCATTGGCGTCTCAATAATAACATAGAGTACGCTACAGTAAACACACTTGATCCTAATAAAGAACTATTAATTGCTATGCCGTTTCCATTCTATGGAGATGTGCATCCTGATATGCATGAAATACTCGATGCAGCATACGAAAAAAATATTCCAGTACACATAGACGGTGCTTGGATAAGTTGCATTAGAGATATCAAATTCAACTTCGATCATCCAGCAATACAAACTGTAGGTATTAGTTTAAGCAAGGGCGGCATGGGCGGTAATCGTATTGGCTTACGATTTGCTAGGAAAACCCCTGAAGGTGCTGTAACTATTATGAATGACTTTAATATGAACAGCCAAGCACTTGTTAGTATGGGTATTAAGTTTATGGAAGAACTTGGCCCTGAGTACTTTTGGCGCAAGTACGAATTGGCGTATCAGCAAGTTTGTACCGATTTTGATTTAGAACCTACTAAAGCAATACACCTTGCTAACCAAAACGGCCGGCCTGTTGGTATTAGACCGTTGTTACGATTTCTTGACAAATAGTACCTGAGGTTTAGGATCACTATTGTTAATAGTATTGTTATATCTAACAGAACGTCCATTTTGTAATGTATGTAATCTTGCTTTATTATGGTTTGATTCGATACCATTGCCTATACACAAAGCTAAAAATGGCTGAGCAACCCTATGTGTTATGCCGTATTTTTTATGCAAGTGTGAATTTATTCTTTTTACAATTTTGTGACCAGGTTCTTCGGTACATCCTATAAAGCTAAAGTCGTATCCAGCATTAAGAGTTTCTGTCATCATAGCGCCACCCATAATACCAGCATGGAGATGATCAAAATCTTCACCAACTGCCTGGCAGCAAAAATAAACCAATGGTGCGGTTATAGGAGCAATTTCATTATATCCAGTTCTATTGTTTTTAAAAACTGATTCTGAGAATAATTCTTTTGTATCTATATCATCCTGTGTTGTTTTATATATCTGTACTGTTCCTTTTCCGTGTGTTTGAATAGGACAAATTTTAATTATTTCATCTAACTTTTTTTCAAGTTCCAACGGCACAGGGTTATCTAAATATTGTTTATAGTTTCTTCTTTGTTTATTCCATATATTCATTTTAATAATTCCTCAAAAACAGGATCTAATTCCAATATATTAGTACCTCTACGTCTATCCAACATCAGTACGTAATCTTTATAGGCTTGCAATTCTTCAATATCAAATTCTGCATTTTGTAAAATATTTATTATCTTATTTGCAAGCACATGATTTTTATTTTCTAATTTATTTATTAGACGTTGTTTTATATTATTAGGAATAGCAGTTAATCTTCCTGGAACATCATATAACTGATACATTCCAATATTGTTTGCTGGAAATTGAAGGAAAAAATCTATCCATTTGTCAACTAATATAAAACTAGTTGTCTGTAAAACTATTGAAAATTTGTAGTTAGTTGCATCGTTAATAATTTTAAAAATATTCTCTTCTACTTTATTCCATTTTGCGTTTTGTCTAATATATTCAAAAACTTTTCCTGTACCGTCTACACTTATGCCTACGTCAGTTTCGGCAAATTGATTTGCTATATTAGTCCAAATTTTATTATAAGAAGTAGCATTAGTAGTATATGCTAATGTAATATTTTTTGCATATCCCCTATCCGCTACTGATTTTAATTGTTGGAAAGTATGAACACCTGCTGTAGGTTCACCTCCATAAACTCTTAAAATTTTAACATTCTCAAAATCAAACTTAGAAATATCTGTTATATGTTTTTCAACAGGTTGCCTTAATCCAAGATTTATTTCTTCTTCTTCGATTAAATTGCTGTTATTTGCACTACACATAATACATTTTAAATTACAAATGTTACTAGGCCAATATTCAAACAACTCAAGATGTCTTGCTTGTCTTGACTGCCTTGGACTATATAAATTTTGTTTTTCATTGTCAATGCAATCAAAACATGATTTATTTAAAAAATCCATATTGTGATCAATCATTGATTTTTTAATACGTTTTATATATTTTGAAGACTTGTATTCACTAAGATTACCTTGGTACTGTTCGCCGTTCCATACACAACATGGCCTTACTCCATTAGTATTATAACTTAATTCAGTCCATGGTTTTGTACAAAAAGGTTCACGCAAAAATTTCTCCAAAGATAGGATCGAGATCGTAAATACTTGTTCCCCGTATACTATCTAACCATCCGTTGTATCTCTTGTATTTAACAACTTCTTCAGGATTATAAATGTGCATATTTAGATGTTTAATTGCTTGGTCTGCTGTTGGATGATTTAAAGTTTCTAAATATTTGATTTTATCTGCTTTAATATGATCAGGAATACAATCTAGTTTTCCAGGTACTCCGTACATCGGTGCCATGTTGATCACTTCAGGAGGAAATTGTAAAAAATATTCTATCCAGTCTTCTATAATTGCAAAACTTGTTGTCTGTACAACCATTTGTATGTGATACTCTTCTGCTATATCGATTATCTTATGAATATTGTTTTCTACTTTTTTCCATTCAGCACCAGTACGAATATATTCATACGCCTTGCCTGCTGCATCGATGCTTAAATTTATATTGATATCTTTAAACTTTTCTGCTCTACTCATCCAAGGTTTGTTTATACTTGTACAATTTGTTGTATAATTTAACTTAACACTATCTGTCATATTGTTTTCTATAAAAAAATCTAAAATAGGAAACATTCTTTTATTTACAGTTGGCTCGCCTCCTAGTAATGCTAATGTTTTTAATTCTGATAAATCAAAATCCATAACATCAAGGGTATTTTGTTTTTCAATAGGATCCCAACCGTTTGCTAAAAACTCTTCTTCAATAAGACTGCTGCTGTGCATACTGCACATTCTGCATTTAAGATTACAAAGATTATCCGGTCTATAATCTAATTTATTAAGACTATCAATTTTATAATGATCTTTTTTTACATCTCGATTTATATATTTCCTAGCTGATTTTCTGCTATGTTTTTCTGTAGTAATACATTCTGAACATGTTTTTGAAATTACATTCATATCACGATTTTGCATTGCAGTCTTAATACTATCAAGGTAGTCACTATTGTGATAATCTTTTACTGCACCTTTAAATTTTTCTCCATTCCACTCGCAGCAAGGGCTTACTCCACCGTTAGCGTATTGAGCTGTTGTCCACGGAGCGTAGCAGAACGGTTTAGATTTCATTGTAATTCCACCCTACAATGTTCCATGTATCGCAAGTACGATAAGTATCAGTCATGGACACATGAGATTGTAGCATATCTTTATGACTAGGATTATTAGCATGTGCAATCATATTATATAGTTCTATGATTTGTTCTTGTTCTTCTTCTGTATAGTTTGATAAGTCTATATCTTTTATTTGTTGTTTTACTTGTTGTCTAACACTATCCGGAGTATTGTCTAATTTATACCAAGGCGCACCGTTGAGCCAGCTAAAGCCAACTTTAAATCTGTCTTGGTAATCTGTATACTCTTTAAAGAACTTTATGCTATCTGCTAAATTAAGTATGTTTAGGTTGTGAGGCACAATTGCAAACTCACAGGTTATCCACGGGTATTTTTTAAGTATATCAATTTTTGCTAATGCTTCATTCCATTTTAAGGGCCAACGAAGATATTCATAAAACTGTTTGCCGCTTCCATCGATACTATAGTTAATATGCAGATGATCAAATGCTTCTAGTTTCTGTATTTGTTCTTCTGTAAAACTACCATTGGTTGTAATGTTAAGCCCAGGCAACTGCTTTCCACTTTCTAATAATGCATCTATTAGTCTATCAAAGTGTACATTTATAAAAGGCTCTCCTCCTGAAATTTCTAACTTACGGATACTATCTGCCCTTGCTACAATGTTATCTATAATATTTCGATACCAAGTTTTACTTTTACTCCAGTCGTGTTTTTTAGTTACAAGTTTGTATAGATTAGGATCATCTATACCACTGGTCATAGCTTTGTATTGTTTTTCAATTAAACTACTTCGACTAGCATTGCATATTCGACAGGCTGTATTGCATTGATTACCAAATGTAATCATTATATGTTCAATGCCTTTATCTGGTTTGCCTTCATAATAAGCATTACGCTTTTCACGCATACTTTTTGCACCATTGTCCTCTTGTCGCCAACAAAAGTCACATCCACTCACACGTTCACCGTTGTCTAATTTATTTTTTAAATTAGCCAGCCAGTCACTAGACAAGTACTCATCAAAACTTTCTACATCGAGACGTTCGCCAACATACTGACAGCAAGGACCTAAGTTACCTCTACTGTCAAAATGTATTTGTTTGTAAGGTTCACTACATCTGTGCTTGTTCTTCACGCCATCTCTCTAACAAATCGTCATCTAGCTCAATCATAAATGTCATAAGCAAGCCCATTTTACTATTCCACTTTTTACGTGGTTCGGTATCAAGAGATCCTTCATTGGTTGCATGTAGCTGTACAGCATCAAAAATACAAGGTGAGCCGGTACTCCAATCAAATACACTTTCTGCATTTAATCCAGCTAATCTACGATATGGTGTATTCATATACTTGTTATGAAATGCTTTATCAAAAGGTTCGTTACTTTGCGGCATTGCTTTCCCATCTCTATCGTAGAATTGTAAATGACTGTAATCAGTAACAATCTCATAAATGCTTGCAATGTTTTTGGTCTCGGCACCACCGTTGTATACTTTTGCCCAACCAATATCACGTTGCTCAAAGAATACAATCTGTCCGCCATCAAGGTCATCAAGATGTGATCCAATCCATAGAGGTGTAATAATATTTTTCCATGTAGTATATTTACGCTTTGGATCATTTAGTGGCACTTCTTCGCACATGCCACGATAGCCTTTTTCACGCATAGCATCCATATGTAGTCCATACTGCTGAGGTGTAATAAAATAGTTGCCGCCAATAGTAGGAGACTTTTCGGCTACCGGGCCTAAAACTTTGTCAAACTTATCTTTGTAACGTTGATATATAGGTTCCATATCAACATCAATAATCACAGTACCGTTACGATTTAATCTTGGCTTATTGTAATCAGCAGTAAAACTATTTTTCCATAGCCAGTCAAGTTCATCTTCATCAAATAGGTTCTCAACGCACTCTGCTTTACTGCTATGTCTTCTTACATTCTCAATAGCAATAGGATGATCCATTGGTAACATATAAAATCCTGGTTCGTCAGGTGTACTCATTTTGTTTCTCCATATATTGACTTAGCAAAGGATTAACTTCAGAAAGTGTTAAGCCTGTTACTTTATCTATATTTAAAGTAAAATCTTTAAATTTGTCAAACATCTGGTTATGTTCAATACTTGCATAATATTTTTGATTGTAATCATCTTTGATTTGTTCTAAATATTCTTCGGGCAACACATGTACACTCAGATATTCTGGCACAACCAGCAAACTACTATAATGATTAAATCCTAAACTTTTAGCATAACTTTTTACATTTTTCATATCGTGTAAATTATATGCTTGTACTGTACTATAAATTGCCATATTGATATCTGTTTCAGCAGCATAGTTTGCCCATTGCTGTGTAACGGTGTCAACTGTATTCCACGTTTTGCCGTGTCTTACATAGTCGTTTACATTTCCAATGCCGTCAATGCTAAGTTCTATTGTTACTTTTTTAAATTTTTCAAGTGTGCTTAACCATTTTTTAGGAAACAATGTGCAATTAGTATTGCATTCTAGTTCAATATTTTTAATTACATTGTGGTAATCTAAATATTCAAACAATTGTTTTGTTTCGGGTGTAATAAAAGGTTCTCCACCGAGGTATTTAATCTTCTTTAACTTGTGTAAATTTACATCAGCAAATATACTAGGTACATCAATCTTCGGTTGTACAACAGTATGATGATATTTTTTAAGATTTGAATTTTGTTCTACCAATTTATTCCATAGTGTGCTGTAAGTAGGAGCACACATTTTACATGCCAAGTTGCATTTGTTACTTAAACTAAGTTCGATGTATTCTAAATCCGTTGTGCCAGAGAATTCTTTGTTGAGTACTTGACGCAAACTAGTATGGCCGCGCTCTTCTTCTTTCATACATTTTTTGCAACCTTCATCCCATCCAGTTGTCATATTATTAACAACACCTTGATAAAAATCACTTTGTTGATATTCAGTAAAACTTGTTTTTGTAATATCAACATGCGGAAAGCCGTTGAATCTGCAACAGGGCCTCCAACTGCCTGCAACAGTTATACACATATGATTGTTGAATGCATTACAAACCGGCATTATCTTTTACCCATTCTGCTGTTCTTTGCAATCCAGTTTCTCCAAAATGTGTGCCTTTGTCCCAATTTTTTTTACAATATTTTCTACCAAACTCATCTTCTAAACACAAAATGTCATTATATCCTTGCTCTTTAGCTTCGGTTTGCATGTAATAAAAATCAACATTGTCTTTCACATATCTAACAGCCAAGTCATACTCTAACTTCATAACTTCGTCGTTTACTACACTGAAATAACTTTTTGCCAGTTTTATTGCAGGTTTTTGTGCATTTAGCATAGGTTTTTGTGTAGCAGTCTGGGCTACTACAATTTGCACACCTGCATTGTAAATATAACTATTGTATGTCCTAGTATCATAGAAGTCTTGTCTATAATCAAGCCAACTTGTATTGTCTTTCCAATAAGTTAGACGTTCGGGTCGTGTCATTTGAAAAATATAAAAATCAGCTGGATTGTGTTTTTTGACCCATTGTAGTTGATACACACTCCACAAGATACTAGTACCTGCCACAGCATAATTTTCTATTGTTGCATGTGGCATTAATTTTTTTAAGTACAAAGGCCAATTTTTATGTTCTGCTGTTCTACCATCGCCATGCGTCCAACTACATCCAAATGTTGCTATTTTCATATTCTTTCCAAAACCCAATCGGCTACCCAATCACATCCTTGTTTATTATAGTGATCGCCATCGTCGGCAATGAAACTATCAAGTAATTCTTGCCCACCAGTGTTGCGTACTTCGTCGTGCATTACAGGATATTTTTTAAAACCCATTGTGTCTTCATTATGTAAAAAACATAAATCAACACGTGGTGCAATATACTCAACTAATGCTTTGTACTCAGTTCTATAAATTTCCCAAGGAACGGTACTATAGTATGCTTTCATTAAATTATACTTTTCTTTACTAGTCCAAAAACTATCTTTTTTTGGCAACGAACTGTGTCCTTTAGTAATACAATTTAACGTTCTATAGAATCCATGGTCCATATTAAACATACGATAGTTTTTTGTATATCGCTCGTGATGATCAAAAACATTGTATTCGTGCGGAAAGTATGTTAGTCTTCCTGGAGTAGTAAATTGAAAAACAATTTTATCGTAATTATTGTGTTTTAAAACTTCATTAAAACAATACACTTGAAAACTTAAACTCGAGCCGCCAACTGCATAATTATCTATTTCATAATGTTTACTAATAGACTGCGACCAACTATAATGGTCATCGACACTGCCAACTCCGTGTGTCCAACTACATCCAAATGTTGCTACTTTCATTTAAAAATATCTTTCATTTCAGGAAATGTTTCTTCAAACGTTATTCCACGTTGTCGATCACACAAACCTAAGAACTCTTGCATTTCGGGTAGACGCCGACTCCAATCTTCGCTTTCCATAAAACTAAGAATACCATCTAGTCTTTTAATGCCATATTCAGCACTGCGCCATTGTTCGTAGTCAACTTTACCTTTGTGCCAACTAGGTATGCCTAACTCCCAATTTTCTTCCCACCATGGATACCAGGCTTCGTATTTTGCTCTACATTCTTCTTTGAACCATTTAGGCAATACTTTTACATTTAGGTGTGCAGGCCAATATACAAAATGCTGACTAATACCGCCTGCACCAAATGGCCACATATTAATTTTGTTAAAATTCTGCTCTAGTTTCCATTGTATAAAGTCTGGCAAGTAATATACATTAAGTGCTTGAATGGCTGCTGCAATAGTAACTTCGACATTATTGCTTGTTTGAGTATCAAGTAAATGAAATACTTCTTCTTGCCTTGACCATTTGCTCGGATAACGAATGTAATCGTTCATCTCTTTAATACTGTCAATACTATAGTGGAATCGTACTAACTTAAATTCTTTCCATAGGTCAAACAAATCATCTCGCCATTCAACTCCGTTTGAATTGTATCGTAACTCAAGATCTTTTGCATAGCCCATCTTGATTGCATGTTCAAGTATTTCATAGTGTTCTTCAATAATAAGACTTTCGCCACCTGCAAAATATATCTGTTGCATACTTGGCATTTGCTCGTAAAACTGATCCCAAAACACAGGATTTTGTTTGTGCCAATTGTAACTGCTACCATTAGTGCTGCCTTTGTTGTCCCACTGCATAATTTCTTTGAGACTTTCGTTTTTTACAGCAGGAAACATTGCCTTCCAGTCTTTGATCCAACCTGAACTATCATGTGGCGAACACATAACACATGCTAACTGACACTTAGTACCAAAACGTAAATCAATATATGCTAAGTTAGGCGGAACACTTCCGTCTTCGTTTGTTTCTTGCAATACCTTATCCACATCAACACGTTGACTCCAGTAGTTTGTTTCCCACATACGCTTACTGCGATGTCCAGCTGCTTCTTCTTTATAGCATTTTAAACAGCTAGGTGGTTTTTCTCCTGCAAGCATTTGTTTACGAACATTCTTCATATAGTCGCTATTCCATGCACTTTGGAAGTCACTAACGTTTAAATTGTTAGGACGTCCTTCGTTGTCTTTAAGAATGCCTACTTGGCCTCCGTGTTCTTTATCATTAGTAGGACCTACTGAACTTGCATTTGCTGTACAGCATACTCGCATACTACCGTCTGGTCTTGTACTAAGATGTACCCACGGTAATAAACAAAATGTATCTGAAGGTAATTTTTTTGTCATACTGTACTTATAGTCCTTTTATTTTTAATTTATTAATTTCGATATCACTGCCACAGGTACATTCTTTGTATGTACAAATAATTGGATTGTGTAGTAAATCAATTTTTTCAGGTGCTGTTTTTATATTACCCATTATAATTTGATTATTGCAAGCATTAGCAGGTACAACATCGCCGTTGGCTTTTATTACTACTAGATCCCTTCCTATGTTGCAAGCCCATCCTTCAAAACGATTTTTGCCTGCTTGTATTAAATCATGGTTGTTTTCTTGTGTCACAGAATCATCATCGTAATAACAGTTGATTCCTAAACTAGTTTTGTTGCGTTTTGTGCTGGGTCTATTTGCTGTGCTGCGATGCGCTTCGGCCATCCATTGTCTTTGTTTATCTGTATAGGGCATCCAATCTCGTTGTCCAAACTCAACTTGTAGTTTTTTAATCTGTATTGGTACAACAGTGTTGTCACGTAATTTTTCAAATATGCCTACACACTTGTCCCACGCATTAATATCCATAAGCATTTGAATATTAGTTTGACAATCATGTTGTATTGTATTCACAACTTCAATAGTGTGATCCACATCAGCTTCTTGGTGATGATAACTGATGCTTACTTTATCTAAGTAGGGTTTGGTTCTATTCCACCACTTGATTGTTCTGCTGCCGTTGGTTAATATGTTTACCATACTGTCAGGATCAACCGACTTAATAATTTCACTGAGCTTTGTAAAGTTCTTCCACACTGTAGGCTCGCCGCCTAGTATAGTATATATTCTATGATCATGTGTACTTTGCTCTGTTATACGCCTTATCACAGTTTCACACTGATCAATGTCTGGCCAATACAAATCGCCGCCATTGCTGTCTGGTGTACAATATGTGCATTTAAAATTACACACATTGCTGAGAATCCAATCTACTACTAATATATTATTTCTTGTTTTGATTTTTACAAGTTTATTCATATTTTTCAAACTTATAGTTTTCTAAAAAATTATCATTACAATAATGATGCTCATAATGTTGGTTGCAAAATGGATTTTCTACTTTTGTATAGTTTTTTGATTTTAAATAGCTGTTAATTGTGTGCAATTCTTGACCATCTCCTTCTACACTAATTAATATAGTATAATAATCGTTCCACGGCCATGCTTTAAGAATTTCGTATTCGCTGCCTTCAGTATCAATCGAAACATAATCAATTTGTTTTGGTGCATTGTATGTTTCTAAAAGAGTACTAGGTGTTATTGCTTTTTTACTTACAGTTTTGCCATATTGACTATGATATTGTCTATGGTGTTCTCTTAGATGTTGAGTAATTCCACTCAATCCTTCTGCTGCCCAATTTTTTTCTTTAATATAACCTTTGCATTCGGTATATTCAATAATCCCGTCGAAGTTGTATACACAAGCATTTACTGCACTATGTCTGTTTAATTTGCATTCATTGAAGTATTTAGAATTAGGTTCTACTGCTGGTCCTTTCCAATTTAAATCTTTTTCTAAAGCATAGCAACTGCTCAATCTAGTGCCACTACATGCTCCAATTTCTACAAAATATCCACCAGTTTTATAATCAAAAACTTCTGCAACCCATTTGTCATTCCTATGCGTACTATACCATTTCATTTTATCACCGTATTATATATTGGAGCAGGTTTTTCTTTTCCACCGCAACGATTACATATATCTATGCTCTCACGCTGCCATGCTGTATGTAAATCATTGGCAAATTCTTGTGTTAAGGTGCGCAAATCAGCATTTCTTATGTGATTGTTTTTGTACTTAGAGTAATTGAAGTTTGTTCTTAGATCAAGTTGTCTACCACTAATATAGCAGCATGGCCAAATGTTTCCCCACGGATCAATTTGTATCATTCCTTCTTCTGCATAAGGACAACTAAAATTGCCAAAAGATTTTTCTGCATCAGTCGGTGGTGTAGCAACTTGTGATTTAAAAATATCTTTGCGTTTGTATTTTTCGTTAAACTCTTTTAAGTCAGGTCCGGTTAAACTTTGTGCAGGAAAATCTTTGTATGCTTTTATTTCTAACGGATTGCTTCTATTTCTATTTGTTTGAAATGCAATACAACCACATTGTTTTGCAAATGCACTCATATCATCAATTTGGTCTTTGTTGTAATCAAAAATAATAGATTTCCATATACTGTTGCCGCCAGCATTGTTAAACGCACGTAAATTGTCTATACGTTTTTTCCAGTCAATGCCTCTACGATACAAGTCGTGATTATATTCAAGTCCGTCAATACCCCACTTTATATCGTGTTTAGCAAACCGTTGTAGAACTGTTGCCAAATTATTCCAAAACTGTGGATTTCTAGCACCACCGTTGGTGTGAAGATTAACATACAAGTCTGCCTTTACTTCAGCAAGTGCTTCCATCATTTCAATAAAATACGGATGCATACTAAAATCGCCAAAGTTACCGTTGAAAATAATTTCATTAATATGTTTTAGGTTTTCTTTGGTAACAAAATTACGCCAACTGTTTAAATCAATATGGTTTAATTTAAGATTAGAATGATTTTCGCCGCCGTCTATATTTCTATCACAAGCTCCGCAGAAAGCATTGCAATAACTCGTACAATCTATTTCTATCTTACTGATAGTTTTATATCTATAAAAATTAGACATTATGTTGTGTTGGCCTATTTGTTTTATGCAAGCAGGTATTGCATATTTTATACGATTTATTTTTCCAAGCTTCTGATAAGTCAATATTAAAGAAGTCAAGAATACTTTGTAAAGTTTGTGTATTAATACTATTATAACTTAGATACTTATCGTAAGGAAAAGGTTTGTGTTTAGTAATTTGATTGCCTTGTATAAAACAACAAGGCCACACTTTACCGAAAGGATCTATAACTACAATACGTTCTTTAGCAAAAGGACACTCGCTTTCTATTTCTTGTAGCAAAGGAATTATAGTTGGAGACCAATTGTAAAATACTTTATATTTTTTTTCAAACTCTTCTGGACTAGGTGCTGTTATAACAGATTTAGAAAATTGCTTATATTTACAAACTTCTATAACTTGTTCTCTACTACGATATGTTTTAAATTTTTTACAGCCATTATTGTATGCAAGTTTTACAATATCTTCAATTTGATGTTTGTTATGATCAAAAATAATAGTTCTACACTGAGCAAAGCCGCCGTGTTGAGTAAATGTTTGTAAATTACTAATTAATTTTTTCCAAACTACACCACGACGGTATATGTGATTAGTATCTTCTAACCCGTCAATAGTAAATTGCACATAGTGATAATCAAATTTATTTAAAACTTTTGCCAAGGCTTCCCAAAAAATTGTATTTCTTGCTCCACCGTTAGTACTAATCTTAATTATCAAATCGGTTTTTACATCTGCTAATAAATGTAAATATCCTACAAATTCAGGATGCATGATAGCATCACCAAAATTTCCATCAAAATGTATTTCTTTAATATTTTTTAAATTTTGTTTTGTAATTATTTTACGCCATACATCCAAGGGCATATGTTGTAAGTTTAATTCTTTATTAAGTTGCCCGCCTTGAATGTTTCTATCGCAAGCACCACAAAAAGCATTGCAATAATTAGTTATTTCTATTTCTAAAACTTGTGTGGTATCAATTGAGTACATTATTTAAACTGCTCTGCAAATGGATCAAACTCTGCACCGCACTTCATACTACATACTTTAAGTTTACCGTCAGCACAACTTGGCTTACTCCAACTGTTCTGTATATCTTCAAAGATACCACTATCAAAAACTTTTGATAATCCTTTACGTGCATCGAGTACACTTTTATCAGGTATAAAGTCCCATATCTGTTCTACTTTAGGATCTTTGTGCCACCATTTATACATTCTACCAGCTGTCCAACAACATGGTAGTGCTAGTCCTTCTGCTGTAATAAACAAACTGTTTTCTTTTTTAACTTTACAAACAATAGGTGCTGCATCATAATATGCGTCCATGGTGCCATACTTGTTTATGATTACATCCTGTTTGCTAAGAGCCTTGTTTAAATATTTTTCATCTGGCTTTTTAAGTTCTTGTGTTTGTTTTCCTTTGCGATTTACTGCTTGATGCGATTCTTTCTTTTTTGAATCTTGTGTAATAAAGCGTCCAGTTTTTTTCTTTATAAACTTTTCGCAGCCCCAGGCAGTAGCAAGTGCTTCGGCTTCTTCTACTTGATGTTGATTGTGTTCAAATATTAAATAGTCCCAACGAGCTCTGCCGCCAGCGTCTATAAACGCTCTCATGTTGCGTTCTACATTATCCCATACAACACCTTGGCGATACAAATGATTAGTGTCACGCAAACCGTCAACACTAAATATAACGGCACCCATCCTTCCAAAAACTTCAGCCAGTTGTCTCCACCATTCTTCATTTTTTGCCCCTGCATTAGTATTCATACTTAGCCACATATTAGGATTGTGCGATCTAAAGTATTCAAATATTTCCAATGTGTCTTTAGCAACAATAGGATCGCCCAAGTTGCCACACATATACATTGTATCAAGTTGCTTGATAAACTCTGGTGGAAATATATCAACACAATCAAGCAAGGAGAGTTCATCAAGATTAATGTGAGGATTAATACCTTTACCGTTCATATTTCTGTCACACATAGGACAACTGGCTTGACAGTTTTGTGTCACTTCAAGATGAATTGTTTTTATATCTTGGTATCTATACATCCATTATCAACTTTACATCTTTACCGGGTCCGGTCTTGCTAGGTAAGTCTCCATACTCACCAATATACCAATGTACAACTGCCAAGTACCAATTATGACTGTTATGATGTGCTTCTTTAATGAACATCC
>Ga0213868_10002896_pt1 | contig 16238 bp, 9 predicted proteins | sample PICome_9_FD_160087 | JGI IMG/M metagenome (GOLD analysis project Ga0213868, IMG submission 160087) | Coastal seawater microbial communities near Pivers Island, North Carolina, United States - PICO127 | ecosystem: Environmental > Aquatic > Marine > Coastal | place: USA: North Carolina | collected...
AGCTCAGGGTGGTTCAGGCCTAGGAATGACTTTATGGTTAGTTTCTATGGCAATTTTTATAGCATCTTCTTTGTTAGGGTCCCTAAATTACATAGTTACGGTTATAAATTTAAGAACTAAAGGAATGACACTAACAAGAATGCCATTGACTATCTGGGCATTTTTTGTAACTGCTATAATTGGAGTTATTTCTTTCCCAGTTTTACTTTCTGCTGCATTATTATTAATAATGGATAGATCATTTGGAACCTCATTTTTCTTATCAGATATTTTTATTCAAGGTGAAGTTTTACATTATCAAGGTGGATCACCGGTTTTATTCGAGCATTTATTTTGGTTTTTAGGTCACCCAGAAGTTTATATTGTTTTATTACCTGCTTTAGGTATTGCATCTGAAGTTATTGCGACCAATTCTAGAAAGCCAATTTTTGGATATAAAGCAATGATTTTATCAATTCTTGCAATTGCATTTTTATCCACAATTGTTTGGGGACATCATATGTTTATTTCTGGAATGAACCCATTTTTAGGATCTGTATTTACATTTACAACTTTATTAATTGCCATTCCATCTGCTGTGAAAGCATTTAATTATATAACCACATTATGGAAAGGAAATATACAGTTTAACCCTGCCATGTTATTTTCAATTGGCTTTGTTTCAACTTTTATCACTGGTGGATTAACCGGTATTATTCTTGGAGATAGTGCTCTTGATATTAATTTACATGATACATATTTTGTAGTTGCTCATTTCCATTTAGTTATGGGTATTTCTGCCTTGTATGGATTGTTCTCGGGGGTATATCATTGGTTTCCTATGCTATTTAATAGAATGCTAAATAAGAACCTTGGATATGTGCATTTTTGGGTAACTGCTATTTGTGCTTATGGAGTATTTTTCCCAATGCATTTTATTGGTATGGCAGGACTTCCAAGAAGATACTATACAAATTCTAACTTCCCTTTATTTGATGATTTAGCTGATACTAATAAAATCATTACAGGTTTTGCTATTGTTGGTGGTTTAATACAAATAGTATTCCTATATAATTTCATACACAGTATGTTTTACGGAAAGAAATCTCCTCAGAATCCTTGGAAATCGAATACATTAGAATGGACTGCTTCAATGAAGCATATACACGGAAATTGGAAAGGAAAAATCCCTGAAGTATTTAGATGGCCATACGATTATAGTAAACCTGGTTACAAAGAAGATTTTGTACCCCAGATTAAGCCTATGAAAAAAGACGAAATAGAATATTAATATTTACTAAATGTGATTATTAAAAAAAAGCCTTTCTTTTTAGAAGGGCTTTTTCTTTATATTTGTTTTATGAATGAAAATCTAGATCCATCTTCAAATAACTTATCATCTGATGAGCATGAGTTTGAACAGAATTTAAGACCGTTATCTTTTGCTGATTTCACTGGACAAGATCATATATTAGAAAACTTAAAAATTTTCATTCAGGCTTCAAATCAAAGAAACGATGCTTTAGACCATACATTGTTCCATGGACCACCTGGACTTGGAAAAACTACGTTGGCCAATATTTTAGCTAATGAATTAAATGTTGGTATAAAAGTTTCATCCGGACCTGTTTTAGATAAACCGGGTGATTTAGCTGGACTTCTAACTAACTTAGAAGAAAGGGATGTTTTGTTTATTGACGAAATTCATAGATTAAGCCCAATTGTTGAAGAATATCTTTATTCTGCTATGGAAGATTATAAGATTGATATTATGATTGAATCAGGTCCAAATGCAAGATCAGTACAAATAAACCTTAATCCTTTTACTTTAATTGGAGCTACAACTAGATCAGGATTATTAACGGCTCCAATGAGAGCTAGATTTGGAATCACAAGCAGGCTTGAATATTATACAAAAGAAGTTTTGTCTACTATAATACAAAGAAGTGCAGATATTTTAAATGTACCAATATCCAACGAAGCGTCAATTGAAATTGCGGGACGAAGTAGAGGTACTCCTAGAATTGCTAATGCTCTTTTAAGAAGAGTTCGTGATTTTGCTCAAATTAAAGGAAATGGTGAGATTGATTTAAAAATTTCAAAAAGTAGTTTACAAGCACTAAATGTAGACAAATATGGACTTGACGAGATGGATAATAAAATTCTTAATACTATTATTGATAAATTTAGTGGTGGTCCAGTTGGGTTAAATACTCTTTCAACTGCTGTTGGAGAAAATGCCGAAACAATTGAAGAGGTTTATGAGCCATTTTTAATTCAACAAGGTTTTATTATGAGAACACCTAGAGGAAGAGAAGTTATGGATATTGCATACAAACACCTTGGAAAAATTAAAGCTAACAAACAAAAAGGTTTGTTTTAATTTTAAAAATACCATTGACTACAAAACAAAAATATACTGAACTTATAAAGTCTGAAGCTAATAGGCTTGGCTTTATTTCATGTGGCATAAGTAAGTCTGAGTTTTTAGAAGAAGAAGCACCCAGATTAGAAAAATGGCTCAATAAAAATATGCATGGAGAAATGAAATATATGGAAAATCATTTCGACAAAAGGCTAGATACTTCAAAGTTAGTCTTAGACTCTAAAAGTGTAATTTCATTATTATATAATTATTATCCCAGTAAGGAATTAAGTGTTGAAAAGTCTCCAAAAATCTCAAAGTATGCATATGGTAATGATTACCACTTTGTTGTTAAAGATAAGGTAAATGAATTGCTATATTTTATAAGAGAAAATATTGGTGAAGTTTCTGGTCGAGCATTTGTTGATTCAGCACCCATCTTAGAAAAGGCATGGGCTGCAAAGAGTGGCTTAGGCTGGGTTGGAAAAAACTCTAATTTAATCACCAAAAAGGTTGGCTCTTTTTATTTTATAACTGAACTAATAATTGACTTGGATTTGGTATACGACCATATAGAAACGGACCATTGTGGATCTTGTACTGCTTGTATAGAAGCATGTCCAACTGATGCAATAGTAGAACCTTATGTTGTTGATGGTAGTAAATGTATATCCTATTTTACAATTGAACTTAAAGATAATATTCCCAACTCCATGAGAGGAATGTTTGAAAACTGGATGTTTGGCTGTGATATATGTCAAGATGTTTGTCCATGGAACAAATTTTCAAAGGCACATAACGAACCATTATTTAATCCTAACCCAGATTTATTGTCCATGACAAAAAAAGATTGGGATGAAATAACTCAGGAAACTTTTAGCAAAGTATTTTCGAAATCAGCCGTAAAAAGAACAAAACTAAAAGGGTTAAAAAGAAATATAAATTTCTTAAAACATTAGCTTACTTAAGTTTTTGTTTTACTTATAAGATATTACATTTGTAATTCATCTATTATTAAAATGAAAAGAAAAACAACAAGAAAGCAAGCATTAGATTATCACGCTAAGCCTAGTCCAGGAAAAATAAAAGTAGTCCCTACAAAAAAATATGCTACTCAAAGAGATCTTTCTTTAGCTTATTCTCCAGGGGTTGCTGAACCGTGTCTAGAGATCGAAAATGATAAAGCAAACTCATACAAATACACTTCAAAAGGAAATTTAGTAGCTGTTATTTCTAATGGAACAGCTGTTTTAGGATTAGGAAATATTGGTGCCGAAGCATCAAAACCTGTCATGGAAGGAAAGGCTTTACTCTTTAAAATTTTTGCTGACATTGACGTTTTTGATATTGAAGTTGATACAGAGAACATTGATGAATTTATTAATACTGTAAAAAATATTGCACCTACTTTTGGTGGAATCAACCTTGAAGATATAAAAGCACCTGAGGCTTTTGAAATTGAAAAAAGATTAAAGAAAGAGCTTAACATACCAGTGATGCATGATGATCAACACGGTACAGCAATTATTTCTGCAGCAGCATTAATTAATGCTTTAGAAATTGCAGATAAAAAAATAGAAGAAGTCAAAATGGTTATAAGTGGAGCAGGGGCTGCAGCCATCTCATGTGCTAAACTTTACAAGTCTTTCGGACTTAAGAATGATAACATCCTAATGCTTGATAGTAAAGGAGTTATTAATACTAAAAGAAAAAATTTAAATAAGAGTAAATCTGAGTTTGCAACCTCAAAAAATATCTCAACATTGGATCAAGCCATAGTAGATTCAGATGTTTTCATAGGTCTTTCAACTTCAGATATATTAACTCCTAAAATGTTAAATAAAATGGCCGAAAATCCTATAGTTTTTGCTATGGCCAACCCTGACCCAGAAATTAATTATAAGTTAGCTACTAATACAAGAGAAGACGTTATAATGGCAACTGGTAGAAGTGATAATCCGAACCAAGTAAATAATGTTTTAGGTTTCCCATTTATTTTTAGAGGTGCTTTAGATGTTAGAGCAACGACTATAAATGAAGAGATGAAAAAAGCTGCTGTTATTGCACTTGCAGATTTAGCTAAAGAAGCAGTTCCTGAACAAGTTAATGTTGCATATGATCAAACAAGATTAACTTTTGGAAGAGAATATATAATACCCAAACCATTTGATCCAAGACTAATTTCTGTTGTTCCACCTGCTGTTGCTAAAGCAGCTATGGATAGTGGTGTAGCTCAATTCCCAATCAAAAATTGGCCTAAATATATTGATGGACTTATTGAAAGGTCAGGAGGGGACAATAAATTGGTAAGATTGATGCATGGTAGAGCTAAAAGAAACCCTAAAAGAGTAGTTTTTGCAGAAGCAGATCAATTAACAGTACTAAAAGCTGCTCAATTTGTTTACGATGAAGGAATTGCAATTCCAATTTTATTAGGAAGAAAGGAAACTATAAAAATGTTAATGGAAGAGCTAGATTTTGATGATGCTATTGAAATTGTAGATCCAAAAGAAAATAATCAGGAAATGATCAATGAATATGCACATATTTATTGGAAAAAAGAAGAAAGAAAAGGATTAACTCTTTTAGCTTCAAAAAAATTAATGCGAGAAAGAAATTATTTCGGTGCCATGATGGTTAACGCTGGAGATGCCGATGCTTTAATCACTGGATATTCAAAAAGCTATCCAAATGTTGTAAAACCAATTTTAAAATTAATTGGTTTAGATGAAGGTGCAACCAGAATAGCTACTACCAATTTATTAATAACCGAAAGAGGTCCGCTATTTCTTAGCGATACTTCTATTAATATTGATCCTAATGCTTCGGATTTGGCAAAAATTGCTCAGATGACAGCAGCAACAGTTAAAATGTTTGGTATAGATCCTGTTATTGCGATGATATCTTATTCCAATTTTGGATCTTCTAAAGATATTTCAGCAACAAAGGTTAGAAATGCTGTTAAGTATTTACACAGATCATTTCCAGACTTAATTGTTGACGGGGAACTTCAAACTGATTTTGCACTAAACAATGAAATGAGAAATGATATTTTTCCTTTTTCAAAATTATCATCAAAAAAAGTAAATACATTAATTTTTCCAAACTTAGATTCAGCAAATATCACTTACAAACTTTTAAAAGAGTTAAACAAAGCGGACAATATTGGTCCAATAATGATGGGTCTCAAAAAACCTGTACATATTTTACAATTAGACGCATCAGTTGATGAGATTATTAACATGACTGCAATAGCAGTGATTGACGCTCAAATGAAAGAATCAAGAAAAATAAATTAACTAAATTTGATAAAATAATAAGTTATGATAACTCACATAAAAGGAAAATTAGTTGAAAAGTCACCTACAAGCGTTATCATTGAAGTAAATGGAATAGGCTATTTAATTAATATTTCTTTAAATACATTTTCCGCAATTCCTGACCAGGAAAGTTTAAAATTATATACTCATCTTCAAATTAAAGAAGATTCTCATACATTGTTTGGTTTTTACTCTAGAAAAGAGAGAGAGATTTTTAGATTACTGATTTCTGTAAGTGGAATTGGAGCGAGTATTGCTAGAACAATGTTGTCTTCTCTTTCTCCTGAACAAATAATTCAAGGAATTTCAATTGGAGATTCTGCAATGATTCAATCTGTTAAAGGGATAGGCCTTAAAACATCTCAGAGAGTTATAATTGAGTTAAAAGATAAAGTCTTAAAAATATACGATCTTGATGATAAAATTTCTTTCCAAAATAACAATACAGCTAAAGAAGAAGCGTTATCTGCACTAGAAGTGCTTGGAATTAACAAAAAAACTTCTGAAAAATTAGTTGATAAAATCATATTAGATAATGCAGAGGCTTCTGTTGAACTTATAATAAAAGAAGCTTTGAAAAATTTATAATTTAGTTTGAATAAATTTAAAAATATTGTAGTAAGTGAATTTAATATACTACTATTCGGTATAATTATAATTTCATCTATTTCTTCTACTTTTTCTCAAAATCAAACATCTGAAGAGTTTTCTACAACTAGTCTTGAATTAGAAAACCCTACTAGTATTGAAGAAAATTACACATATGATCCCATTAGTGATAGATATTTTTTTAATCAATCTGTTGGTGATTTTAATATTAACTATCCAGTTATTTTATCGCCAAAAGAATATGAAGAATTAATTTTAAATGAAAATTTAAAGAAATATTACAAAGACAAAATAAAAGCAGCGGAGGGTAGATTAGATGGTTCAGAAGATTTACAAAAAAATTTGATTCCAGAAATTTATGTCAATTCTAAGTTGTTTGAATCAATTTTTGGAGGTAATACTATAGAAGTTGTTCCCCAGGGTTCTTTAGAAATAGATCTTGGAGTTTTGTACACCAAACAGGATAACCCTTCATTTTCACCCAGAAATAGAAGTAATTTTTCTTTTGATTTTGATCAAAGAATTGGATTAAGTTTGCTTGGTAAGGTAGGCACTAGAGTTCAGGTAAATGCAAATTTTGATACTCAATCAACATTTGATTTTCAAAACCTCATGCAGATACAATATGAACCAACTGAGGACGATATTATTAAAAAAATCGAAGTAGGAAATGTAAGTATGCCACTAAACAGTTCTTTAATTACTGGAGCTCAGAGTTTATTTGGTTTTAAAACTGAGTTACAATTTGGTAAAACCAGAGTCACCGCTGTATTTTCTGAACAAAAATCTGAAGCTAAAACAGTTGTCGCTCAAGCTGGAGGGACTATTGAAGAATTTCAATTTAGAGCTTTAGATTATGATGAAAATAGACATTTTTTTTTAAGCCATATATTTAGAGAAAAGTATGATCAAGCCTTATTAAATTATCCATATGTAAATTCTAATATTCAAATCACTAGAACTGAGGTTTGGGTTACTAACAGAAATAATTCAATAGAAAACGTTAGAAATATAGTTGCATTTCAGGATTTAGGAGAGTCTTCTAATTTGGCTTCAAATGTTAATGTCTTTGTAGGTCCAAATGCTAATCCTGACAATGGAAATAATGGATTTAACCCACTAATAATAGGTCAATCAAATTCACAGTTAACCAATTCTGTTCGTGACATTGCTACAATTCAATCTGGTATTCTTTTGCCTAATGTTAATGAAGGATACGATTATGGTAAGTTAGAAAATGCTAAAAAATTAAATAATGGATCTGATTACACTGTCAACACACAACTCGGATATATTTCGTTAAACCAAAAACTTGACAACGATGAAATACTAGCAGTTGCTTTTCAATACACTATTGGTGATCAAGTTTATCAAGTTGGTGAATTTGCAAATGATGGTGTTCAAGCAACTGAAATATCAAATAATAATGATAATAATAATCCAATTGTTAATAATAATAATTTGATTGTAAAATTACTAAAGAGTACAGTAAGCAGTGTTGAAGCTCCTATGTGGAAACTAATGATGAAAAATATATACAATACAGGCTCTTTTCAATTAGAAGAAGACGGGTTTAAACTTAATATTTTTTATAACGAATCTTCTCCCTTAAATTATATAACACCTGTTGATGGAGTGCCATTCCCAACACCAAATACGAATGGTTTAAACATCAGTGAAACACCACTTTTAAACCTATTTAACTTTGATAGATTAAATTCTAATAATGACCCTCAATTTAGCGGAGATGGATTTTTTGACTTTGTTCCAGGCATAACAGTTCTTCAAAATAACGGTAAAATTATATTTACAAAAGTTGAACCATTTGGTGAGTTTTTGTTTGAAAAACTTAGGCTTAGTCCAAACGAAAACTATGATGGTAATCAGGATCTTACAGATGACTATAACTTAAATCAAAAAAAATACGTTTATTCTAGTCTTTATAAGTCTTCAAAAACCATTGCATTACAAGATTCTGAAAAGAATAAATTCCAAATTACTGGTAAATACAAATCTTCAAGTGGATCTGGAATACCAATTGGAGCTTATAATGTTCCTAGAGGTTCAGTCAATGTAACAGCAGGCGGAAGGGTATTAACTGAAGGAGTTGATTACACTGTAAACTACCAAGCAGGTACTGTTCAAATTCTAGATCCTGCCCTTCAATCTTCGGGAACACCAATTAATGTAAGTGTTGAAAATAATGCAACTTTTGGACAACAAACAAAACGATTTACAGGCTTTAATGTTGAGCATCAGTTTAGTGATAAATTCTTATTGGGAGGTACTTTTCTAAATTTAAATGAAAGGCCTGTTACACAAAAAGCGAATTATGGAACTGAACCCATCAATAATACAATCTTTGGATTTAACGGAAACTTTGAAACTGAACTGCCTGTATTGACTAGGTTAATTAATAAAATACCAACAATTGAAACAGAAGTTGCATCAAATTTATCTTTGAGAGGTGAGGTAGCTTATCTTGTCCCTGGGGCACCAAAAGGAACCGATTTCAAAGGAGAAGTAACTTCTTATGTTGATGATTTTGAAGGAACTCAAAATATTATAGATTTAATGAGCCCTCAAGGATGGTCATTGTCAAGTAGACCTAAAAATCTTGGTTTATTTTATAATGATGGAGGTGAAGATGCTAACGGAATTCAGAATGGATATGATAGAGCTTTGTTAAATTGGTATTCTATTGATCCAGTTTTTTATAGTAGTATTAGACCTTCTGAAATCAATGATGACGATATTTCTAACCCCTATACAAGAAGAATTTTCATTGATGAAATTTTTCCACAAATAGACATTGTGCAAGGTCAAATCTCAGTTATTAACTCTTTAGATTTGAATTTTTATCCTGATTTAAGAGGGCCATATAATATGAATCCTGAAAACGTAGGAAATACTTTGTCAAATCCTTCAAATAGTTGGGCTGGAATAACAAGACAAATTACTACTACCGATTTTGAGCAATCTAATGTCGAATATATAGAGTTTTGGTTACAAGATCCATTTATTAATAACCCTGAAAATTCAGGTGGTAAGTTGACTTTCAATTTAGGGAATATTTCTGAAGATGTTTTAAAAGATGGCAGAAAGCAATATGAAAACGGTTTACCTGAAGATGGAGATATAAGCTTATTAAATGAAACAACATGGGGGTCAATAGTGCCTCAAAATCAATCCTTAATATATGCTTTTTCCACTTTAGGTGATGAGAGGGTAAATCAAGATGTAGGTTTAGACGGATATGACGATCAAGAAGAAATCATTAAATTTCCGTCTTATGCATCTTTTGACGATCCATCCAACGATAATTATAATTATTTCTTAAATGCTGATGGAGATATTTTAAATAGATATAGACAATACAACGGATTAGATGGTAATTCACCCGAAATTTTTACTAATACGAATAGAGGTTCAACAACTCAACCAGATGCAGAGGATATAAATAGAGACAATACAATGAACACTATTGATAGTTATTTCGAGTATGAGATAAATATTACCCCTAATTCATTGTCTGATATAAACAATCAATTTATTAAAGATAGAAAAGAGAAAACTGTATCGCTTCCTAATGGAACTACAGAAACTATAAGGTGGTATCAGTTCAGGGTTCCGGTCAATGAACCTACAAATACAATTGGAGGAATTTCAGACTTTAGATCAATTAGATTTATAAGAATGTATTTAAATGAATTTTCTGAAAATACCACATTTAGATTTGGTACTCTCGAGTTAGTTAGAAGTGATTGGAGAAAATATCAACTTTCACTTGATGAAGAAGTTAACAATGACAATGATATTACTAGTTTAAATGTTGGGGTTATTGGCATTCAAGAAAATGAAGAAAGTTATGTCTCTCCTCCAGGAGTTGAGAGGGAACAATTTAATAATAACAATACTATTGTCAGACAAAACGAGCAGTCTTTAGTACTAGATGTTTGTGCATTAGAAACCGAGGATTCTAGAGCAGTATACAAGAATATTAATGTAGATATGAGGCAGTACAAAAGAATTAGAATGTTTTTGCATGCTGAGGAAGGGCTAAGTCCTGGGCTTTCAGATGGGGATATTGTTGGATTTATAAGAATGGGTAATGATTTAACACAAAATTATTATCAAATTGAAGTTCCACTTCAAAGATCATCTACAAATACTTTAGATCCACAATCAATTTGGCCTGAAATAAATGAAATTAATCTGCCTATGGATGTTCTTGAGTCAATTAAGTCTTTAGGGATTACTAACGGAACTCTTGCAAATGAAGATCCTATTTTTTATGATGTTTTTGGAGATGATTTAATAGTAGATCCAGTTGATGAATTTTCCCCTTTTCAACTTGGTCAGCATAGGGTTTCTATTAAGGGTAATCCTAATTTTGGAGATATTAGAACTTTGATGGTTGGGGTCAAAAACCCTAGACAAGACAATATGGATGTTTGTGGTACAGTCTGGTTTAATGAACTTAGATTATCGGATATGGATAACGAAGGGGGCTGGGCAGCAACAGTAACTATTGACACAAATATAGCAGATTTCATGAGCTTAAGTGCTACTGGAAGACAGAGTACAAGCGGATTTGGAAGTATAGAGCAAGGGCCAAATGAAAGAGACATAGAGGATGTTAAGCAATATGATTTAGTATCAAATGTTAATGTAGGTCAATTGTTTCCTGAAAAATGGGGAGTTACAATCCCGTTTAACTTTGGTTTAAGCGAGGAGTTAATTACACCTGAATATGATCAACAATACAAGGATATCAAACTTCAAACTAGATTGAGTTCAGCAGAGAACACAATTGAAAAAAATAAAATTCTTGAGCAATCTGAGGATTATACAAAGAGAAAGAGTATTAATTTTATTGGAGTAAATAAACAACGTACTGGAGAAGGTAAGCCAAAGTTTTATGATATTGAAAATTTAACCTTTAATTACTCCTATAATCAGATAGAACACAGAGATTATGAAATAGAAGATCTGTTAGACCAAAATGTTAGAGCTGGAGCTACTTACAATTTTAACTTTAATTCAATTAAATTAGAACCATTTAAGAAAAATGATTCTCTGTTTACCGGTAAATACTTTAAAATTTTAAAAGACATTAATTTTAACTTACTACCGACTAACATCTCTATAAATACAGATTTTATTAGACAGTTTAACAAACAAAAATTTAGAGAATCAGAATTAACAGGTGATAACATTTCAGTAAATGAGCTTTTTAGAAGAAATTATAATTTTGATTTACAATACAACTTTAATTATGTAATCAGTGATGGCTTAAATTTTAGTTATAATGCTTCGAATAATAATATTGTTAAAAATTATTTTTTAGATGACAATATAAATGGTGCACAGGATTCAACACTTGATGTTTTTGACAGATTTTTTGATATTGGAGATCCTAATAGACAATCTCAACAATTTGCAATTAATTATGAGCTTCCATTAAATAAAATACCAACATTTAGTTTTCTAAAAACTTCTTACTCTTACACTGGCGATTTTCAATGGCAAAAGGGATCCGATTTATTTGGAAATTTAACTCTCAATGGTGAGACCTATGATTTAGGGAATACTATTTCAAATGCCAATACTCATAATATAAATAGTTCATTAGATATGACTAAGTTTTACAGATATGTAGGCTTGGTTAAAAACAATAGGTCTGGTGATAAACGATCTTTTGGAGCGCAACGAAATTCTTCTAATAATAATAAGTTTAGTTTTAAAAAGACTGTAATTGATCTTTTAACTAGTGTTAAAAGAATACAAATTAACTACTCTGAAAACAATGGTTCATTTTTACCAGGGTATTTACAAACACCAGATTTTATAGGCTCTTTTAGACCATCTTTAGGATATGTTTTTGGAAGTCAAAGAGATATTAGATATTTAGCTGCACGAAATGGATGGCTTACTGTGTTTCCTGAGTTTAATCAACAGTATACTGAGGTTAAAAACAAGAATCTAACTTTTTCTGCTAACTTAACTCCAATAAGGGACTTAAAAATAGATTTAACTGCAGGCAGAACTTATTCGGAAAACTTAACTGAGAATTTTAACACAATAGATTTGGATGGAGATGGCTTAAGTGATGATTATAATCCTTTAATTCAAAATACTCTAGGAAATTTTAATATTTCAACTGTATTAATAAAAACAGCATTCTCTAACAGTGATGAGAATAATTCTGAAACTTTTGACACCTTCAGAGAAAATAGATTAGTAATTGCGAGAAGATTAGCTTTAGATGCTGGAATTGATTTTACTAATCCAAATAATTTTGAAAACGGTGATTTAAGTGGTTTTCCACTAGGTTATGGAAAAACTAATCAATCAGTTTTACTGCCAGCTTTTTTATCTGCATATACTGGAAATGATCCATCCACATCTAACATGAGTGCATTTAGAAATGTTCCTATTCCAAATTGGTCTTTAAAGTATACAGGTTTGATGAAATTAAAATGGTTTAAAAAGAACTTTAAAAGATTGTCTATTTCTCATGGATATAACGCAATGTATACAATTAATCAATTTAGATCTAATTTGGACTTTAATCCAGGAAACCCTGAATTAGATTATAGTTTACAAAATCCAAATGTTTTAGATCAGTCAAACAATTATAAAAATGAATTTTTATACAGTAATATAAACCTAATGGAACAATTTAGTCCTTTGTTTAAATTAGATTTTGAAATGAAGAATTCTGTAAAAATATTAGCGGAAGTTAAAAAAGATCGATTATTATCTTTAAGCTTTGACAATAATTTATTAACTGAAATTCAAGGAAATGAGTATATCTTTGGTTTTGGATATAGAGTTAAAGATTTGAGAATAAGGTCAAGTTTAGCTGGAGCCAGCCAAATTATAAAAAGTGATTTAAATATGAAATTAGACCTTTCTGTTAGGAATAATAAAACAATTATTAGATATTTGGATTTAGATAATAATCAAGTAACTTCTGGTCAAACGATATGGAATTTTAAATATTCTGCTGACTATGATTTTAGTAGGAATCTAACGGGTATATTTTATTTCGATTATTCTTTTTCAGAATATGCAATATCTACAGCGTTTCCTCAAACAACGATTAGATCTGGCTTTACAATGAGATATAATTTTGGTAATTAATTTTTAATAAAATAATAAAATGAGCACACCTTTAAATTTAAAATACACAAAAGATCACGAATGGGTATTAATTGAAAATGATATAGCAACTGTAGGAATTACAAATTTTGCTCAAGGCGAGTTAGGGGATATAGTTTATGTTGAAGTAGATACTGTTGGAGAAAAATTTGATGCAGAAGAAGTTTTCGGATCTGTTGAAGCTGTAAAGACTGTTTCTGATCTGTTTTTGCCACTAAGTGGTGAGATAATTGAATTTAACGAGTTACTGGAAAGCGAGCCTGAAAAAGTAAATGATGATCCTTATGGAGAAGGATGGATGATTAAAGTTCAAATCAGTGATTCGTCTGAAATAGAGAATCTAATGTCTGCTGAGGATTACAAAACAATGGTAGGTGAATAAATTCAATTTAATTGTTGCGCTAACATATAGTGCTTTAATTATCTATTTAGGATTGTCTGAATCTGATTCCATTTCATTTTCTAATTTTCGTATTAATGACAAACTAGCCCATCTTTTGTCTTATTTATTTTTTTATTTTTTATGGCAAAAAATTTTTGTTAGTTGGTTTAATGATAAAGCATTAACCAATTTATTTGTTTTTGCATTAACATTTGGAATTTTAATTGAACTAGGACAAAAATATTTAACTCTTACAAGAAGTGCTGAATTTTTGGATGTTGTGTTTAATCTTATAGGAATTCTATTAGTTCACATATATTTTAACTTAAAAAAAAAGAAAGATTTAAAATTATAATCACTTGCTTTTTATTCAAATAATTGGTTATTTTACCAAACCGCAATCAAAAAAATAAAATATGGAGTCTAAAAAAAATCCAAAAGCAGACATTTCTAGAAATGCTTCATTGTATTTTGCAATAGGATTAGCTTTGATGGTGTTTTTATCATACATGACTATTAATTGGAAAGTTTATGATAAAAGTGCTATAGATATAGGTCTTGTTAACATGGATGAATTAGATGATGAAGAAATTCCATTATTAGAACAGGTTGTGCCACCTCCACCTCCACCTCCACCTCCTGCTGCTCCTGAAGTTATTGAGATAGTTGAAGATGAAGAGGAAGTTGAAGAAACTGTTATTGAATCTACTGAAACCGATCAAGAGGAAGAAATGGAAATTGAAGATCTTGAGATCGAGGAAGTTGAAGAAGATATCGAAGTTCCTTTTTCAGTTATAGAAAATGTTCCAATCTTTCCTGGATGTGATAAAGGAAATAACGAAGCAAGACGTAAATGTATGTCTCAAAAGATTACAAAATTTGTTCAAAGAAAATTCAATACTGATTTAGCCGGGGACTTAGGTCTTTCAGGAAGACAAAGAATTAGTGTTATTTTTAAAATCGACAAAAATGGTGATGTAGTTGGTGTGAGAGCAAGAGCTCCACATCCAAGGTTAGTAAAAGAAGCTACTAGAGTAGTTAATTTACTTCCTAAAATGAAGCCTGGTAAACAAAGAGGAAAAGCGGTTGTAGTTCCTTATTCTTTGCCTATCATTTTCCAAGTACAAGACTAAATTTATATTAACTTCCCTCAGTTAAATAGAATTTATTGTGTTGATTTTCAATGCAATTATAATTAATAACTGATTGTATGAAAAATTCTTTACTGTTAGCTTTTACCTCAATTCTTATTTCAATATTACTTACCAATTCTGCTACTTCCTCAAACGAATTAAATTTAGAAAATGAGCAAGAAGAGGTAATTAAGTTCTCAGATGTTGAAAAACCTCCGTTCTATATAGACTGGTGCACATCAAATATTTCTAAAGATAAAATTCGAGAATGTACAGATTCCGGAATAAAGTTATTTGCAAAAACAAATTATAATACAGAAATAGCTGCTGATCTAAATCTTTCGGGATACCAACGAATAACTAGTGCTTTTATAATTGATAAAAGTGGTAAAATAGATAATATTAGAGTAAGAGCTTCGCACCCTGATCTTGAAAAAGAAGCTTTAAGAGTAATTAATTTAATTCCAAAAATGGAGCCAGGAAGACAAAATGGTGAGGCTGTTTCTACTTCTTATTTGTTACCAATAATTTTTAAAGTACAAAGTGATTCGTTAAGCCAATCTAAAAAGAATCCAATTTTAAATATTGTTGATGGTGATAATGTAGAAGTGCCTTTCTCTACTGTTCAAAATGTTCCAATCTTTCCTGGATGTGATAAAGGAAATAACGAAGCAAGACGTAAATGTATGTCTCAAAAGATTACAAAATTTATTAAAAAAGAATTCAACACTAAATTAGCTGGAAACCTAGGTCTTTCTGGAAGACAAAGAATTAGTGTTATTTTTAAAATTGATAAAAATGGTGATGTAGTCGGTGTTAGAGCCCGAGCTCCACATCCAAGGTTAGTAAAAGAAGCTACCAGAATAGTTAATTTACTCCCTAAAATGAAGCCTGGAATGCAACTTGGAAAAGCTGTTGTTGTACCTTATTCGTTGCCTATAATTTTTCAAGTTAGGAGTCAATCTAATAAGAATGAAGCTTATGAAAAAAGTAAATCTAAATTTTTGAAAAATGGGTGGAACAATAATTAATTAATTAGGATTGTCCTTATTGTAATTTAGACTTATATTTGCATCGATATTTTTAGATAAAAAATAATTGCAAAGTAATAAATTTACATTCAGTTCCTTTACAGAAATTACAAAGCTTAGACTTTCGGCAAGTGTAGTGTTTTCATCTGTGATTAGTTATCTAATCGGAATGAGTGAATTTGATTTTGAAATATTTTTATACTTAGTAGTAGGTGGATTAATGATGGTTAGTGCATCAAATATTTTCAATCA
>Ga0213868_10002897_pt1 | contig 16232 bp, 13 predicted proteins | sample PICome_9_FD_160087 | JGI IMG/M metagenome (GOLD analysis project Ga0213868, IMG submission 160087) | Coastal seawater microbial communities near Pivers Island, North Carolina, United States - PICO127 | ecosystem: Environmental > Aquatic > Marine > Coastal | place: USA: North Carolina...
GACCGCTTGGAATCCACAAGAACGTGCTCGTGATGGAGTACGTTGGGACAGAGGTATCCGCTTCACCTAAACTTCGTGAAGTTAAAGTGGATGACCCTGAAAGCGTATTCGAAGATTTACTGGAGTTTTTGGCTATTTGCTGGCAAAAAGCGAATCTCGTTCATGGTGACTTTTCGCCGTATAACATTCTCTGGCATGATGGGAGAGCGATGGTCATCGATGTCGGACAAGCTGTAATCCAAACCCATCCGAAGGCACAGGAGTTCCTCGTTCGAGACGTTACTCGATTGGTAGAATGGGGGAAAAAGAACGGCATTAAGGTCGAACTTGCTGAAGCCATGTTTGAGGTCCTCAATATGAATCTCGACCACATTCATCAGCAGACGTTTTCCGAAGAGGAATAATCACTCTTCTCCCCAACTGACTTCTTCATCTTCAGCGAGTTCCATCATTTCGGTAACTGCATCTGCATCTTCAGGATCGACTTGCGATGCACGCATGCGTCGACTACGACGCTGGGACAAGTCCGACAGGCCAGGAACCAGTCCCTCAAACCCAGTTGATGGTACAGCGATGTCTTCACGGATTTCGATACTGTCGAGTTGGCGGTTCACGATTCGCGAACGTCTTCGGTCTCGTTCAAGGAAGTTAAGAACGGTGCCGTGTTCAGCACCACCAGCAAGCATTTCTATTGCTTGGCGAGCAGCGGAGAGGCCTTCTTCTTCGCCAACCAAAACGACCGTTGAATTGTAAATGGTGATTTGCGTATCGGTTAATCCCTCAATGAGTTTACGAATTTTACCTTGGCTTCCAATGATTCGGCCACGGATTCTTCGCTGTTGATTTGACCTCTTGCCGACGAATTTTCGGATGTCAACCAGTTCGAAGAAATGGTTGTCATCAAGCAATTGGATAGCAGCCTTTGGAGCCATTCCTCTTCCGATCGCCTTGATGACGTTTGGAAACTTCATTGCCTTGACCGGGTCGTAAGTTCCTGGTTCGCCCCAAACAACTTCGACATCACCGGTTTCAGAATCGATGTTGAACTCTTTACAACCGGACGCATTGCGAAGAGACTTCGCAGTCACCCCTTTTGAGCCAATAAGAACCGCTACTCGGTTCATCGGTACACGAGGCAGAGGCTGGCGCATGGCCAATCCTACCGCCAACCTCTTTTCAAACTCTTGTTCGGCGCTGGATTAGAGTTATGGCCAATCCGGCGAAGAGAAGCAGCAAAACTGAAGGGGCAAAAGAAGGCACTAAGCCCGGAGAACCAATTGAAGCTCCGGTTACAACCATGTGGTTGTAGTTGTTGCCTTCATCGTATTCGTCGATGACGTTCACGTAGTCGATGACCAAGCGTAAGTCAAACTGACCGGTTTTCGGTACCGTATAATTCCAAATCAATAATTCTTCACGGTCTTCAAGAGAATTCATTTCTAAAGTTCGCGATTCCATTACCGTCCAAGTCACGGACGAGGTGCGATCAGCAGGTGCCGATTCAAGCCGAACAACGACGCTTCCACCGTAATCTTGGTTGCTTTCCAGAAGACTCGTAATGGTGACGTTACCATCGGCTTCTCCAGGTCGGACAATGAGGCGGTCAAGGTTGGTTTCGGTAGCGTTCCAGTACAGGTCAAGACCCGGAAGAATTTGGTAGGAACTTGGATTTGATGTGTACTCATTTCCAGCGTTGTCAACAACAACGGCTCGGAACATCAAATATTGGCGTGATTTTGTAGCCCAGCTTGCCAACCCTATCGATCCGGTTAGCCCCGGCGAACTCATTTGCAACCAGCTGCCAGAGAGATCGGGTGTTTGCCCGACACCGTTTGAATCGAAACCGAATTGAATGTATGAGTTGGATGAATCAATACCCGAGCCGTCGTCAACAGCATTGAATTGTACACTGGCTGGCCCGATGCGACTGGTTGTTAATTCATCAACCGTCCATCCAATTGATTCTGGTCGTGTATCGTCAATACGAACAACGACTTGGGTTGTTGCACCGGTGTTTCCTACACGGTCGATTGAACGTACTGAAATGGTGTGCATGCCTTCACTGAGGCTTAATTGGATGGAATCCGAAGTTGTGCTGTTCCACAGTACGCCGTCAACAGAATACTCTGCGGAAGCAACGCCGCTTCCTTGCCCATCATCTGCGTTGTTGATCAATCCACTCAAGGTGACTTCCGTTGTTTTCTGCCAATCCGAACCGTCACCAACCGTTACCGAAGAAAGCGTTGGGCCGGTTCTGTCAATGCCAACAAACAGCGTTTCAGTCGCCGATAGACTCGAACCGTCGTACACTGTGAGTCGAGAGTTCCAAGTTCCTTCTGCCATGGCACCGCTGCTCCAGTCCCATCCGTAAGCAAGGCTTGCAGGGCCATCGTTGGATGGCGCTCCAGGCCCTGGCACATTGGTGATTGTAGCGTAACTGAGGTCATCATCGCTTGCACCCCAACGGTAAGCAATCGTTCCGTCACTTGCAATGCCAAACCACGCTCGGTCAGATGCCGAAGTGCCTGAACCTGCTGCTGCATTAAGTGCGGTAAAGATGGTAATAACTGGGACTTGGTTCACGATGTTGAAGGTGCCTGATGTGGCAACAACGGATTCGTTGACATCATCATCCCATGCCGTTGCTCGCAGCGTGTAGGAGCCATTGGTGTAACTTGTTGAATCAAAGTATGTTAGCCACGGCGTCGATGTGAGGTTGGTTACCGTTGTCCACGTATTGCCATCACTGGACAACTCGATGAGGAGTGATGACACGTTCGCCTCACCGCTCATAGAGAACGAAAGGCTGAGCAGTCCGGTGACGTCTTGGTTTTGCGTCGGACCGTTTGAAAAACCGAGCGAGAGGTCAGAAGTGGTGAAGAAGCTGGATTTTGAATCTTTAAGTTCGAGATTCACAGCCGGCGTTGTGCTCAAGAACAGAAGGACCACGACGAGGATAACACTCGGCCAACTCCTTCCCATGGTGCTGTGACGGGTGCGGTTATCCTTGAATGCTCCCCTTCGTAGGGGCCGTTTTGTTGGCAAATGCTTGGCGTCTTCTTATTGTCAACGGTCAAAGGACCATGTGGAGTTGACAAACCTCAGCCTTGATGCGGTTTTTTTCGTGGCTCATAGAGATGGGTTCAAGTGCTCCGCAGGTTGTCGATTACCTACATGGCAAGCGCGTGGAAGCCGATATTGGCAATTCTTCTTCTTTGTATCGCATCGGTTCCGATGCCAGCATCGGCAGAACAAAGCGGTTCGATTCAAGCGAGTCCGAGCACGGTTGCCCTTCAACCATCCAATCCAGTAGCAGGAGGTTCGGTCACGATTAACCTGCAATTGTACAACAGTGGTAATTATGCAACCGATGTTGAATATTCGTTTTATCGTGATTCCCGTGGTCCAGACCAACTTCTCAAAGAAGCCACCATCGATATTGATACGGAGACTTCAGTCCAAGTTTCAGCGGTTTGGAACGGCCTAACCGAAGGCGACCACGAGATCCACATTACTTTCGAACATCCTCGCAATTCTGGAAATGAAGCCCACTTCTGGGTTGATTTTACCGTTACAGGACTTCCGAACCTCAAAGTAACACAAACTGAACTCACCCCCTCAATAGGAATTTTTTCCGGTGACACAGTAACGCTTTCCTCGCTTGTTCGTAATGTGGGCAGTGAGCCTGCAGTTGCAAGCACCCTCCACATCGACTTCCCTGGTGCGAGTGACCAAGAACTCGTTACTCCACCTCTCGCTGCAGGAGCAACAGAATGGGTTAACACGACGTTCACAGCTCCAGAAAGTGGCTCCCACACCCTCTATGTGACACCAGATTACCAAGATGCAGTTCAGGAATCATCTGAGTTCAATAAAGTGGTCGAGGTACCGTTTACAGTCGATACACGAATGGATGTCTTCCATGTCGGAGAATTGGGCGTAGAAATTGCTGATGGTGCTCTACAGGGCCCTTGGGTTGTGTCTGGGAAACTGGGTCGAACCAACGGAACTGGTGTATCTGAAGTGCCGATGTGGCTTCAAATTACATCCTCAACCGGGCAACTGGTCACCACTGCTCCATTCAGTGTATCGTTGAGCGGTACCGGGTATGCTGAATCCACATGGAGCCATTCCATTACGGCTGCTGAACTCGATGGATTGCCGGCCGGAACCCACACCATCACGGCCAAGATTGATCCGTTCTCGAATGCTGCATTCACACAGGAATCAACCGAGAACGATGAGGTATCCTCTACGCTTTCCAAGTTCGAGGTTCCAGATGTTTTCGTTGATTCCAACGCTATTGCTTCTTCTCCATCGGTGAATTCCGGAGATTCAGTCGAATGGCGCGTTAGCATGATCAATACCGGCGACATCCGAGTTTCCGGCCGTTTGCATTACACGTGGGAAGGAACGACGGAAACTTCTCCAGTCATCTATCTTGATTCAGGTCAGGATTTCACATGGGTCATCGAATTAACAACTTCAATCGGTGCACATGAGGCTGACTTTGAAGCACAATGGGTCGCCTCTGCCAACAGTTGGGATTCAAACCCCTTGAACAGCGTTGCAACAGGCATGGTCTCCGTTGAAGCAGAATTACGCCTTAATTGGGCTCTCGCAACACTCGAAGTGACCGATTCTGAAGGTTCAGCTTTTGCCCTCCCAATGACGCAAGGCGTTGAGTATTCTCTTAGCATAGATTTGACCAGCACAGCTACCGGTTCAATTGCTTACGATTGTGTTGATGGCAACGATGAAATTCTCAGCACGATGAATGCTGAAGTGATGAACCTCGGAGATAAGGTCACCGTTGAGTGTGACTTTACGGCCGTTGCCCCATCAACCGTCGTTCGTTTGGTCCCCTCGGACCCCACCGTTTCCAACACCTTCACTCGAACTTTTTCCACGGTATTGAGTGGAGAAGACCTTGAGGACATGAATTCCAATTCAGAACTTGGGACATTCACTTTGATTGGTATCGTAGCCTTCATCTTGATTGCTATTCTTGCAATCTCAGTGTTCTTGACTCGGGAGTCTGAAGATGAAGTTGAGCGTGACATTTTCGAGTACTGTCCAGCATGCGACGGCGAACTTGAAGGTGACGAAGACCGATGCCCTCATTGTTCCTTCAACCTCAAAAAGGCAAGAAAACAATTCCACGATTGCAACGAGTGCGGTGAGTCGATACCTGACTTGCTCGATAACTGTGTTTATTGTGGTGCAGAGCAAGATGTATCCTCTTACTTTGAGAAGCGCGAGCGAAAGGAACGGTCGGTCAAAGAAACGGTGGCTTTACCAGAGGAAATTGACGAAGATGCCATCGTGACTGGAACTGAGAACTTTGCACAAGCAGTCAAGGAGTTTGGATTTGATGAAGATCAACTCGAGGATGAATGGGATGAAAACATTGTTTCTGCTGAAGCTGAAGTTGAGGCAGCCTATGACCGTCGAAACGCTGAAGATCTTCTGCGTGAAGACATGACAGAAGAGGAATTGGAGGCCTATCAGAACACGGTCACTACAACCCTCAAGAGCATGAAAGACTTGACGGAAAGTACCAATGACATCGATGCGATTTTGGCTTCGAAGGGTGAACTAATTTCTCACAAAGACGATGGAAAAGACCTCTCTGCAAGCGATGCAGACATTCGAGGACGCCTGTACGAGATTACCGGTGAAGACGGAATTATGCCAGGAGACAAGGTCAATGTTGGAATGCAACTTTCAGATTCAGCATTTGCTGGAAACGAAGTTTCTGAAACGACTTCCGACTTCACCGTTATCGACGACGAAAAGCCACTTTCTAAGATTGATGAATTAACGCCAAAGGCAGACAAGCCAGCACGCCGAAGAGGCGCTCGACGCAAGGCAGCTGAAGAGTCCAAATCTGATGTTGCTGAGTGCGGTGCGTGCGGTGCAGATCTGGCCGTGGAAGCAACAGAATGTGGAACCTGCGGTGCGAAGTTCGAGTGATGTCCGTCGGCTTTCATAGGGTTCGTCATTGCAGGTGCTCGGCAACCGCAAGCGTCATTCGGACAAGGAGTGCTGCATCTCTCAGGTTTCAAACCCTCGTATCATTTCGGCATTGTATTGATATGTAGGGCGCACTTGGGCAAACCGATGAAGAGCCGTTGGAGCATGCCTATTTTGTTGGCCATGACCATCGTTCTTGGTTCATCATCAGGATGTTTGGGACTTCTCCAATCAAGAGAGTTTTTGGAAAACGGGAGAGAGGCTCCGGAATTTAATACTGAAACAACCAGTTACAAAGAAATCAAGGTATTCTATAACCTGTTTGAATGGGAAGGATACACCAACTCAACGTTCATCCCCATTGATGATTCCGTCAATGAAATTTCAATTTACAGGAAGGTGCAAATAACCGGAACTGAAGACATTGGTTGTTTTGAGAGTTTCACCCGCTATGTCCGAGCAGAACTGTATACTCCATCCAATACACTCGCTTGGTCCATCGATGTGTGCGAAGACCTCGGTGCATCGACTGACCCGCTTCTCATGGAAGAGGGCTCTACTACCTTTGAAAGCGGAAATTGGCGATTAGATATTAACGCACGAGGCGGAGGGTTGCAAAACACCGCTCTGCAAGACAATTTCGAAATTAATGTCATCGTCACGCGTACCTGTTTGACCTACCCATTGGAAGACGTTTGTGAATGAGTCATACAAGGGAATCATCGCATGCGTATCGTCGAGAGCAATTTCTGCACTTCCCGGGCCGCTCATGATTTCGTACTGCTCCACCTTCAACCATAAGCCGCTGAATCTCAGATACCGCTTCACGAAGTTCCTTTTTAGCATTCACTGTCCAAGGAATCTGATGCAAGTTTTCGCTGCCGTACCGCAAAACGCCGTACGGTGAGCTTTTGCTCGTGCTTTTTTCCACCAAATGTAGGTATGCAAGCAACTGCATTCGGTGACTGGAATGTGGATTCTTAGGGACTTTACCGGTCTTCTGTTCGACTGGAATAAATTCACCGTCGACAATGACAATCTGATCGGGCCTGCCTCGCAACCCTAATTTTTCATCAATGAGGAGATTTGAGTCAACATCATTGTCGGAGTAGGCGATTTCAGCATCTGCCTCAATGTCAATGTCTTTCTTCATCGTTTGAAGGGCAGTGTCCGAAAGCAAAACTCGCTGAAGTTGCCATGATGCTGCCAGCGTCCAAGTCATTGCAGTGATGAACAGAATAAACGTCGCTTGGTCTCTGTTGTCTGCAGCGGCAAGAGCGATGGCATGAAGCCCTAGGACAATAGAACCGAACAGTAAACTTGCTTCGACTCTTCCTGCTTCAAACCATCCACCGATGAATCCTTTAGGTTCCCAGAATTGTTGCAGGTCATCACGTTCTTCCAGAAACTTCGTTTTCTGTCGAGGCACGGTTTCGTTGATACCAATCCATGAACGCCATGGGACGGAAATGGCAATCAGTCCAGCAATGAGGGTGGTAACGCTCCACAAGGCGAGGTATCGTGCCATGTAGAGTGGGGTGACCACATCGTCGATGTAATTGAACGCCACAGCATCAATCGATAATGCAATGATTACGGAGAACCACCACGTCCAAATGGTGACAGAACGCCGCATTTGCGTTTGAACGGCTTGAAAGTCTTTCATTTGGGTGTGAATTTCAGCGTGTCTTTTGATTCCGGCGACGATGGCTTCACCCTGTCCAGAATTACCTTGTCGGGACAACGACCATGAAAGTGGACAGTATTCGTGGCGTTCTAAATCACTGGCGCTCACCGGCAGAGCGACTCCTTCTGGGTTACGCCAAACTCCATCTTCGGAACGAGTTGCACTCAGTCCCTCGGTTTGCTCGTTACTCGCAGTCATGTTCAAACCCCCTCTCCATGAACACTTTGGCTTTACCACTTGAGTTCTTCCTAGGCAATCCCGTCCAAATCAGACAAAGGTTGGGTACAATTTCATTCCGCGTCTCTACGAACCGCTTTAATATGGAGTCCAAGTCGGACGACTGCTGAGGAATGACCATGTCCGAAGAATCGAACTTACTCTTGCCCTTCGAATCGTATGAAGAGAACGCAGTCAACATTGGTACTCAACAGAAGAGTGCAGACATGGCTCGTTTCATTGAACGCGTTCGTGAAGACGGATTGTATCTGCTTGACGTCAACATGACCGATTCACGAATTCGCTCCATCGCACAATTCCTCAACAAGTACGAGGCAGGACGAATCATGGTCGTCTCTGCTCGTCAATACGGCCAACGCCCTGCTCGTCTCTTCTCTGAAGCAATTGGAGCAAACTCTGCAGTAGGCCGTTTTATCCCCGGTTCCTTGACCAACCCGGTTCTCCGCTCATACGTTGAACCTGATGTCCTTTTCGTGACCGACCCAGCGGCTGACCAACAAGCACTTCGTGAAGCAGTAAACTCTGGTTTGCCAATTGTCGGAATTGTTGATGCAAATAACAACCTTCGAAACGTCGATGTCGCTCTACCAGCGAACAACAAAGGTCGTCGTTCTCTCGCATTCATTTACTGGCTCCTCGCTCGTGAAGTTCTCAAGGCTCGTGGTCAAATGACCGATGAAGACTGGGCTGCTTCTCAAGACTTGGAAGACTGGCAATCCACCTTCTGAGTACTTCTTGACAACACTGCAGCAGCAGTTTCAAGCCTCTATTCGTTTGATGCTAAGAACGTCGATATGGCGTCAGCGAATGCTTCCGGTGTTGGAGCACCATGCATTAAGTTTCTAATTTTCTTCGCACCAGGTAGACCTTTGGTGAATGCTACAGCATGCCGTTGCATCCATCGAGGCTGTAAGCCCACGCTTTGATGGGAATAATCGATGTATTTGTCCCAGCACCATTTGCGGGTAGCGAAAGCCCTCCCTACAGGAGAGCGTTCATACCATTCATCACCAAGTTCGTTGATCCACGGCAAATCCTCTTCTTTCATCCATCCAAGTCCTACTTTGATGTCGCCGAATATTGACGGTCGGCCGATGGCACCTCTGCCAATCATCAGTCCTGCAGCATGCGTTGTCTCAAGGCATAATCGAGCGCTCTCAGCATCGACAACGTCACCGTTGGCAATGACCGGTACTTCTACCGCCTCTACGATGCGTTTAATCTCACTCCAATCTGCCTCACCAGAATATCGCTGTCGAAGGGTACGTCCGTGAACGCAAAGGCGTGAAGTCCCGATGTTCTCAAGTTCTTTACAAATCTCCAAGGCGTTGTTTGCTCCTTGGCCTGTACCCAGTCGCATCTTTGCAGTGACGGGAATATCCACTCGTTGAATGATTCCATCGACCATCGAAACCAAGTTGTCCGGTTCACCCATCAATGCTGCACCTGCACAAATTTTGGTAACTTTTGGAGCAGGGCAACCAAAATTGAGATCGATAATGTCTGCGCTTGCTGAAAGCATTTCTGCAGCAGTGGCCATGTCTCCCGCATCACCTCCAAAAATTTGAGGGATAAATGGAACTTCTTTCTCATGCGATTCCATTTTCCTCCACGACATGGCTGCTTCCCGAGAAAGTGCGGTACTGTTGGTAAATTCAGTAATCGTGACATCAGCACCACAATCTTTGGCGAGTAATCGGAAGGGGAGGTCCGAAACTCCGGCCATCGGAGCGAGAAACAGAAGGCGGGATTCGCCTTCCCACGTGCCGGGTTTTGCACCGATATGTACGCTCATGTTCTCACCTTTCGACCCCTTTTCTTTGACTGGCCGTTTACTCAGGATGCATTTCCTGTTCGTATAACTGAGCTACTCTCCTCATACGGCGTAGAATCTTATCGATACGAGCGGCGATTTCGCGATGAACCTCGGCGGATGAATATCCACACATTTGGTGGCCCAGAGGAAGTCTTCCTCCAAGTAAATTGAGCAGCAACATTTGTTCTTCTGATGAGTGGCCCTGCATGCTTTTTTCAACATCCTCAATTTTCAATTTTCCAGCCTTCATTTGCGAAAGGAGTGAGGATTGTTGCTTGGTGTTGAGGATACGCTGAAATCCACCTTTCTTGAGCATCCAATCTTCACCTCGACGCTGATGTTGTGCAGTCATTGCAGTCCACAAAGCGACGCTTAGTCGGTCAATGCGGGGCACTCTCTGGACCATTCCAGTGGTTCGAAAACGCTCAAGTATTCTCCCCAGTCGTGGTTTTTGGTCATCGAGTAACTCCTCAGCCTCATCGAGTGAAAGGGGCAAATCTCTGTTGAGTAAAATTTCAAACAATTGTACCGAGATCGACTCGGCATGTGCTTCTTTCCCTGGACGTTCTCCAAGCAGTCCGAAATCGCCCATCCATTGCGAAAGAGGGCTTTCTTGGCTGTCGGAAAACAGCGGTCGGTGGTCGACAATACCGATGGTTAGCGGAGGGGTTTCTGATGGAGTCGTCTTTGGTAAAGGCGACGGTTCGTTTCTGTTCCAATGCATATCAAGGAGCGCCATGCGTTGTTTGACGATGGTTTCACATTGGAGAGTAAAGAACTCAACAGCGTTCGTGAGAGAGCCCCCTCGGAGGTAGTAGCGCCGCCATCCTTTGCCTTCGTTTGAGAAACCGATGATACCAGCTTCGACCAAGCGGGTGAGATGGTGGTTTAGGGAGGCGGGGGTAAGTGCTAATTCCTCAGCGAGCATTTTTGCATCCCAACTGATTTCGGGTTGTGCAAACAAGTATTCCTTCAACAGACGATGTACAGGTCCAGCCCTTCCGAAGTCTGCAGTCGCCTCACCACGCTTTCGAACAAGACAGAGCGTCTCGATGAACCATCCAACGAGGTTGTCTAAATCACGTTCACTCGCTGGCAACGAGATTTCCGATAATCGGACGCTAAACATGACACTCAGCCTTCGTTTCTGTCGAAGGTCTTTGAAGGCTGTGGATTATTTGTCTCTCAAGCGACGAAAAATAGAGCGCCTATCTTCGCTCGTCGTGCCAGTCGTAATCAACGCCTTTCGAGCCGTGCCACTCTATTTCCATATCGATATGGGGCATCATTTCGATTCGGTCCTCGCGCAATATACCTCGGCGACGTAGGACTTTGATCGCTGAATGAACGGTCGCTCGTGAACGGCCGATTCTTCGAGCAAGTGCTGCTTGTGAACGAGGTACACCCTCTTTTTTGATGTCTTCAATGATGAGTTTTTGGACCAGAGAAAGGCCAATTGGAAGCGCTGTGGCGGCCCGTTCTTCGGTCACAGCAATCCCACGGAGGATTTCGACCTGACTTGGCGCTCCTGCAAAGTAACAGGTTCTTCCGTTCACTGGTAGGACGGTGACGCTTCTTCCCGTTTGCAGTACATCAAGGTGATGCCGAAGCGTTCCGTTCGCAGCATTGAGGGTTGACTGGAGTTCTCGGTAACACAATCCCGGATGTTGCTCCAGGGTGGATAAAATTCTTTGACGCAAGGGATGTTCATACGTTCGCGATTTACTTGAAACACTGCCCACGGCAAGAGCGCCAACCGCTGTAGCAGCCGCAGCAACACCGCTTGCAATACCCACAACACCTCCGGCAGCACCGACCAATCCAGCAGACAACCATGGTCGTTGTCGTACCCATTGGGCAAGCAGAGGCATAAAGCGAACTCAGCGTTCTCCTTTCTTAATCCATCCCTTTCGTGTTTGGGAACGGGTCACTCGTCTTGAGCGACGACGGTTCCAAGATGAATCTTCAGATGGGCCACAAGCGGCGAAAGCAGACGGCCACACGTTCGACCGTGTTCGGTGAGGCGGTAGGACACTCGTATTGGTGGACCTTCAGTGACTTGTCTGTGAACCAGTCCTTCATCGGCGAGATAGCGCAGTTTATCGGAAAGTGTTCGAGAAGAAATTCCTTCGAGGAGATTCTTCATTTGGTTGAATCGACGTGGTCCAGCAATGTACAAGGCCGAGAGAATTTCAATGGTCCACCGTGATCCAAATACGCTGAGTGCCTCTCCAGCCCTGCACACTTCATTGTGCAAATCATTGGTTGGGTTCAATTCTTTCTGAGATTCAAGAATTCCTCGGATATCACCACCGAGTGATATGGCGTTTTCGATTGAACTCCTGACATCGTTGTAATCATCTCGTGAAACTCGAAGCGGTGGTGTTGACATCTACTCATCCCGTACGAGGCTATTCGTCCGACTACTTAATTCCATTTTAACACTGGATTACGAAATTAAACTGAAGCATGAGCGAACTTTGAGTCTCACCTTTCAAGAAGTCTCGCCGCTACGCTTACGCATGCCCAAACAGGTGTTGCTCGTTCGAGGCGGCGCCTTAGCCAGTAATACTGGCATTGGGGGGGCTCATCACAACCTCGTTACGTCCCTCGTCAGCGGAGAGATTGCAGGGTGGTCCACACAAGAGGTCTGTGAATATCCTCTTCGTCGTCGAATGAATCCTCTCTCGCGCTTGTACAAGCGATGGTTTTCGCATCCGAAAAAAGTTGAGAAAAAGACTCGGGGTGAACATGGACTGAACCTCCTTCACATCACCGATCAAGAACAAGCCCATCTCATTCCAGAGAACTGTTCTGTGCCAACCGTTGTTACCGTACATGATTTATTCCATCTTTTCCCACAACAAATTCGAATTGGGAATGAAACGATTGATGTTGGCGAACAGAATCCCGGATGGTTCCGTCGTAAAGATTTGCAAAAATTACGTGACGGCCTTTCCCGAGCAGACCTGTTGGTGTGTGATTCACAAGCGACTTTGTCCGCTTGCAAAGAACATTTCCCGAAGGTCAAATCAGTGTGCGTGCCACTCGGCCTACGAGTTCCATCCTTCGCTCCAGTCTCACAGGAAAGCGGCGAGGTTCTTTCCCCAGCTCGAAATTTCTCGAAGAAATGCCATCTGCTTATCGTTGGAAGTCACGCACCTCGTAAGCGCCTGGAGTTCTTGTGTCAGGTCTTAGGGGGACTTGAAAATGATGTGAAAGAAAACATACACATCCATCATGTGGGCAACGAACATTGCCCATACGGTGGTCCATCTGCCTCCATTCATGCACGTGCAAACAACGTCCTGAATTGGACATCACACGGCGGTGATGTGTCCAGTGAAGCTTTGATGCAGATGCGATTTGCCAGTGAAGCACTGCTTTTCCCAAGCGCCAGTGAAGGATTTGGATATCCACCCTTAGAAGCAATGGCATGTGGAACGCCAGTGCTTTGTTCCAATCTTCCATCTCACAATGAACTGATGCCAGATGAGACGTGTCTCCCTGCTGACGACATCGAGGCCTGGAGAGAAGCCATTCTTGCGGTTTTTTCGAATTGGAAAAACAGAACCAAGACCGATGAAGAGCATACTTGGCCGAAACCCCGCACGGGACTCATCGAATACGCAACACGGTTTGACCAAAGTCGGTTTTGCAATCGCATGGCTGAAGTTTACGATTCCCTGTGAACAATACGCTCAGGTGAGGAAGCACTCAACAGACGAACAGAGGCTTGGGCGTGAGATTTCTTTGCTCGGCATCATCGCTTTTGGATAGCTTCAGAGGGTCAATCCACTGACCTATTGCTCTGATATTGACAAATCAAAGGGCTCGCAGTGGGTCTTGTTCGACGTTAGGCTATGCAAGGACCACAACGGTCAAAGGGGTCGGAGCGAAGGCAAGGGCATGAGCACCCGCCGCCTCTTCGCCGCAGTGCGGGACCTTGATCCACCTGGAGGTGGCGCTGAGCGTTCCCTGGCGGCTCTACTGAACGGTATTGCGGTGCCTGGGCCTACGCTCGATACCGCACCAACATTCGTACCTATGTCACCCGCTGCGGATGCTCCAACGCATCCTGCGTGGACGGTATGCGCGTTTGCAAGCAGCGATCTAGGCGAACCAATCGGTTTGCTTGAGCCCGAAGTGGACTCCTCCACCACGGATCTCCCCATCGAAGGTTTCTGGTCAAAGGTGGCCTGGGGCTTACGGGAGCGAAAGGGAGAGATGAGACGCAGAAAGTGGGCCCATAACCGGCACATCGGTCGGCGTAGCACCCAGTTTGCTGCTCGTGTCGGAACATGGTTGGACAAGCAGGAGCATGCAGGTGGCATAGGATTGACTCAATTGGAATGGGCGCCTGGAGCTGCACAAGCGTTCACTGCTCGCGGCATGCCTTACATCATGTTCGTCCGCGACGACACTGTGTTCCGTCTCGAAGAACGGTTTCGGCCCGTGATGGAGGGCGCAGCCCTCGTGTGTGCGGCTGGAGAAGGTTTGCTCACCGACATCCGATCTCGATTTGCCATTCAAAAAGGCCACAGCGTACCTCTGCCAATCGATTTTGGTGGTCGCTTTGGGAGCATGGATGATGTCAACGCCTTGCGTTCTGCCGAGCAGGCCAAGCGACCAGAAGGAGCACCACCCACGATTGGTATCATGGTCGTTACCCCAGAGAAAGGGTTACGGATGTATCAACACCTTCTGCCGAGATTGCTTGAGCGCTGGCCTGAGGCAGAAGTGCACATCGCTGGGGGTAGTGCATACCCGCAGGAACTCGCTCACCACCCGAATGCGCGCGTCGTCGGCCATGTGGATGCTGCGACCTTCTTTGCCAGCATCGATCTTCACCTCATCCTTTTCGAGACCACCGGGTCTTGGGGTCGGGTCATTGGTGAAGCAGGTTTGTTTGGTGTTCCAAGCGTAACATCAGATGTTGGGTCGCAGAAGGAAGCTTTGGGCGAAGGAGGTATTCTGGTAGAGGACGGCCATGATGCTGATGCTGTTATCGAAGCCTTGAGGGCTGTGTACGAGGATCGTGAGCGCTATGGGGCACTGGCGCGCAAGCACACACAAATGGTTGACCATAGGCGCTCCATCGCAGCATTTCGAAGCGGGCTTGAAGAACTGTTGAAGGCCGTTGAGGAGGGCTCCTGAGGAGCCTGCACTGCACCAACCATTGCCCAGCCGAGTTTGGAACGGCCATCTCGGGTACTGACAATCATTTCTTGACCATCGTTTTCATTCCTCTGGCCAATCTTTTCACAAACAGTTTGGTTTTTCTTCCGACCGAAAGTGGAGTTTTTAGGAACAGGTAGGTCGGTGTTGCGGCGTAATTCACCTCATCGGTGGTGTATCCATGTTTGGAGATTGCATTTTTGAATAATTTGAATTCCTTTTTGGTGGCCAATTCAGCGAAGACTGCAGGTGATTGAGTCTCGAGAATGTTTTGTGCGCCTTGAACGATTTCCAATTCAAAACCTTCGACATCCATTTTGATTAAAGCGATGTTTTCAACGCCTCGCATCAAGTTGTCAAGTGAATCTACCTCTCGATGGGTGCCTTCCACATTCACGATTTTTGTCATACCTGCGTTGATATGATTCGTTTCAGAAAGATCAACGTACCCTTTTTTATCCAAAATCCCAATTTCACCAAGATGGTATGTGTTCTCAGGACAGTTGTGTTCCATGTTCTTCTTTAACAAAGCAAAGATTGTTTCATCGATTTCAAAACTGTACACTTTTGTTGAGTCACAAAAGCGGTTGAAAAAAATCGAGTGGTTGCCGATGTTGGCTCCGATATCGATATAGACTCCTTCCAAATTCAAAGATTGTGCTTTTTCCAACAATTTATTTTCGTAGAATGTTTGCTCGGTGACAATTTGGGCAAAAATTTTATCCTCAGCGTGGTAACCTTCCATGGTGATTCTTTGATTCGAATATGTAAATTCGGTGACCACATTACCCTGACCCATAAACCTCTTCGGAGCCTCGCATTCTTTAACCCTCTTTCAAAAGATGGCTTAATGCCGTTACTTCGCGGTAAGTCTCGCGAATCTGTGAATATCACCTTTCACATGCATTGCTCTAAATGCACCTGCACTCAATCGGAGTTATCTCCGTTGTTGTTGTCTGCACAAATGTTTCCGGTTGGAGGCTTGTGAGCGAATGGCTAACCAATGCAATCAACGTTCGATGTCAGATTTTCACTTCGATAACGGACGGCTGTTCGAAGGACTTAGGGCAGTTTGTCATACGAATTGAGTCTGGCTAAGTTGACAGAATCGATTAGAGGACTGTATCGTAAATTTCCAGTAATTGCCTGCGGATAGTTGCTTTGGTATATCTCGCTTCGATGCCGTCCCGCATTGATTGGGTGTCCCAATCCATGCCAATCATGTTTCGCATTGCTTCTGCTAAGCCGTCGATATCATCGACGTCTACCAAAAGACCATCTTCGCTTCGGATGATGTCGTTTGGTCCACCGCAGCGAGTTGCGATGACTGGTCTGCCA
>Ga0213868_10002899_pt1 | contig 16232 bp, 18 predicted proteins | sample PICome_9_FD_160087 | JGI IMG/M metagenome (GOLD analysis project Ga0213868, IMG submission 160087) | Coastal seawater microbial communities near Pivers Island, North Carolina, United States - PICO127 | ecosystem: Environmental > Aquatic > Marine > Coastal | place: USA: North Carolina...
ACTCCTTCAATCACTCATTGCGCGCCTTGCGCTAAACCAAAAATTCGGCGTTTAAAACACTAAGGAATATTGTTGCGTGCTCATAATACTCAGTCACATACTTTATGTATGCTCCCCCCCATTACTGCGTGGCTCCTAGCCTAACAACAAAAATCCAGCCTTAATTTTTAAACCGATAATCTTGGATGACTTATCAGCTTATAGCCTGTCATCCTGAGCGAAGCGAAGGATCTCTAGATCTTTAATCGCTGTGCTGTTCAAGATGACGGATTGTTTTACTCGTCAATAAAGCTGCGCAGATGGTCCGAGCGGGTCGGGTGACGCAGCTTGCGCAGTGCTTTAGCTTCAATCTGGCGAATACGCTCACGGGTTACATCGAACTGCTTGCCGACTTCTTCCAGCGTGTGGTCTGTATTCATATCGATACCAAAGCGCATACGCAGTACTTTCGCTTCTCTTGCCGTTAGGCTACCCAGAACATCGCGAGTGGACTCGGTGAGGTTATTGCTGGTCGCTTCATCCAGTGGCAGGGCGATAGTGGTATCTTCGATAAGATCACCGATGCTGGCATCTTCATCTTCACCAATCGGCGTCTCCATGGAGATTGGCTCTTTGGCGATTTTAAGCACTTTACGAATCTTGTCTTCGGGCATTTCCATACGTTCTGCCAACTCTTCTGGAGAGGGTTCACGACCCATTTCCTGAAGCATCTGGCGAGATACACGGTTGAGCTTGTTGATAGTCTCAATCATATGGACTGGAATACGAATGGTGCGCGCCTGGTCGGCAATCGATCGGGTGATCGCCTGACGAATCCACCAGGTTGCATAGGTGGAGAACTTGTAACCGCGACGATATTCAAACTTATCAACCGCTTTCATCAGGCCGATATTGCCTTCTTGAATCAGGTCGAGGAACTGCAGACCACGGTTGGTGTATTTCTTGGCGATCGAGATAACCAGACGCAGGTTAGCTTCAACCATCTCTTTCTTGGCGCGGCGGGCCATGGCTTCACCCATGGTCATACGGCGGTTGATATCTTTAATCGCGGCGACATTCATACCGCTATTTTTTTCAATTTGTGCCAGCTTGCGCTGTGAACGCAAGATATCAATTTCCTGTTCGGCAACTTTAGCCGCCCATGGCTGGTCGACTTTGGCCAGTTCGGTAACCCATGAAAGGTTGGCTTCGTTACCGGGGAATTTGCTGACAAATTCTTTGCGGGGCATCTTGCCGAGGCGAATACAGAGTCGCATGATCTTGCGCTCTTCAGAACGAACTCGCTCTACGGTGATGCGGACTTTGGCAATCAGCGGATCAAACTGACGCGGTGTCAGCTTCAAGTACTTGAAGAGATCGGCCAGTTCGGCGATGTTTTTCTTGCCGGAATCGCTGTCGCGACCGTAGCGAGAGATCGAATTTTCGGTTTTCTTGAGCTGCTTGCGAATGGCATCAAAACGCTCGAAAGCGACTTCCGGGTCAAGTCCGCCTTCATGCTGCTCTTCTTCCTCTTCGTCCTCTTCCTCGGTGTCACCATTCTCCAGCTTCAGGGCTTCAGCTGCCTGCTGCTGCGCCAGGGCTGATGGTACGTGCTCCATAGGATTCAGGTAACCACTGATAATATCGACCAGCTTGCGCTCACCGGCTTCGACTTTCTCGTATTCAGCGACAATCGCGCCAACGGTGGTTGGCCAGTCGGAAACCGCAGCCATCAGCTCGCGGGTTCCCTCTTCAATTCGTTTGGCGATTTCAATTTCGCCTTCGCGGGTCAGCAGTTCAACTGAACCCATCTCACGCATGTACATGCGCACTGGATCGGTGGTGCGGTGCTGTTCAGATTCAACCGATGCCAGGGCAGCGGCAGCTTCAGCGGCGGCCACTTCGTCGGGTGTATTGTCCCCGGAAAGCATCAGTAGAGTTTCAGCGTCTGGGGCCGTTTCAAAAACGGTAATACCCATATCGTTGATCATCTGAATGATATCTTCGACCTGTTCCGGATCGGCGATATCTTCGGGAAGATGGTCGTTTACTTCAGCATAAGTCAGGTAGCGCTGCTCGCGACCTTTAGCGATAAGATCTTTAATGCCGGATTGTTGTTTTTGAGTAACGTCGGTCATAGTTTTCTAATACTGTTTTGAGGCTGAAAAATAGCGCGCAATTATAGCCGAAAATATACCTCATGTCTGAAGTAATTTAGTGGTTTATTGCAAGTACGCTTAATTTCTTATACTAGACTACAAGTCTTTGTTTTATCTTGTTTTTTAATTCACTATTTTGGCTGTCGTCGCCCAGTTGCATATGAATTTTAAGCAGCTGTTTAATTTGCCGTTCGGTGAGGCTTTCCTGGGAGAGTAGAAATGTCGCTTTTCTCTCACCGGGAAGGGCTTCAAAAGCATCGCGCATAACATGGGCCAGGGTGTCATTGAATTCCTGGTCATCATCACGGCCAGTGCCCTTTGGTGGCTGGTGTAGCTCGCTTCCGGCCAGGCTTTTTAAAAGCTGTAGCTCTTGCGGATCACTTTGCTTGGCCTGCAGGCGGGCAAAGATATGCGAGGTTTTTGTGCACTGAGATTCACTGTTAATCAGCGCGAGGATTTTTAAAAACAGCGCCATATCACTATCTGCAGAGACCCTGAGAATCTCAATATCTTCGACATATTCCGCCAGCTGTGGATGGTTTATCAACAGCGCTGTAAGAAACTTCACTGGTGACAGACGAATTTTATTGGTTCGCGCGACCGGAGTTTCCGGGTAGGGCTCGTACCCCACACCGCCGTATATTTCTGGCGGCTCCTCGCCGAATGGCTCGGGCTGTTGCGGGCTTCTTGGTTCAGCGCTGTACTGCTGGGGCGGCTTGTGGGTGGCCACATAGTCGCGCAAATTGTCCGCTGAGATACCGGTGCGCCGAGACAGTTCTTCCAGCATCAGCTGTCGAAACACACCCTGGGGAATGCGATTGATCTGTGGTGCGCAGACTTTACTCAACCGCGCCTTGCCATCTGCAGTGCTGTCATCGATGCCATCGCTGAGCTGATCAAACAGGAACTCCGAGAGCGGCAGGGCACTGTTTACCTGTTCCATAAACGCCTCTTTGCCAAGCTGGCGAACCATGGTGTCCGGGTCTTCACCATCGGGTAGAAACAGGAACTTGGCGGATACGCCATCGCGCATCTCCGGCAGTGCGGTTTCCAGAGCGCGGGCGGCGGCTTTGCGGCCGGCTTTATCGCCATCGAAGCAAAAGACAATTTCCGAGGTATAACGGAAGATTTTTTGCAGGTGACTTTCGGTCAGCGCTGTTCCCAGAGTTGCCACAGCATTGTTGATCTCGAACTGGGCCAGGGCGATAACATCCATATAGCCCTCAACCATAATCAGGCAGGGGATCTCTTTGAGTTTCTGGCGTGCCTCGTAGAGTCCGTAGAGCTCGCGCCCTTTATGAAAGACCGGTGTCTCTGGCGAGTTAAGGTATTTTGGCGTGCTGTCATCCAGTACCCGACCACCAAAGCCTACTGTGCGACCGCGCTGGTCGCGGATCGGAAAGGTGATTCGGTGACGAAATCGGTCGTACTGTTTTTTCTCTTCGGGCTTGGTGACCAGCATGCCGGATTCATCGAGCAGGCCAATGCGCTCTGGGTCTGTGCCCACGGCTTTTAACAGATTGTCCCATCCTGGCGGTGCATAGCCAACGCCATATTGAGCGGCGACCTGGCCGCTTAGACCACGACCTTTTAGATAGTCGACGGCGCCTGCGGCGGCCTGGTGTTGGCGCAACTGTTGGCGGAAGTATTTATCTGACTCACCGAGTACCGAGTAGAGGCTGTCTTTTTGTTTGCTGACCTGAGCGTCCTGCGCCGCTTCGCGGGGGATTTCGAGGCCGGCATTTTTAGCCAGCATTTCCACAGCGGGCAGAAAGTCGAGGCGGTCAAATTCCATGACAAAGCCGAGGGCGTTGCCGCCAGCACCACAGCCAAAGCAGTAGTAGAACTGTTTGTCCTGGGCAACGGTAAACGAGGGGCTTTTCTCTTCGTGGAAGGGGCAGCAGGCCTTGTAGTTTTTACCGGCTTTTTTTAGCTGAACACGGCCGTTGACCACATCGACTATGTCAATGCGGTCGAGCAGGTCGTCAATAAATGTCTGTGGTATTCGTCCGGCCATTGGGGTTTTATGTTGCTCTGTTTTTGATTGCTCTAGTGTAACGCCTTCGGTGGGGAAATAAACCAGAGCTTCGGTTGTATTGGTTTCTTGGCTTTTTAATTGAGCGGGATTTTGCATCGTGGCGGTCAGAGTGGGCTTAGGCTTTCCCAGACTCGCCGTAAACCCATCCATGGGGGCTCGAGTGCGGCATCCATGCCGCACACGGTCTGGAAAAACCTAAGCCCACTCTGACCTTCAGCTGAAACTATGGATTACTTTTCTAATTTCATAATGCTTATTTAGAAATCTGAAGGCGGGTTTTAGGTCGGAGCTAAGAAAGGCCTCACGAGACCGTGCGCCGCAGGGAACGGCGCTCGAACGCCCATGGACGATATGCAGGGATGTATGAGTGTCGCATTAGGCAGGATGCCGGTAGCGACCGGGTTCACAGTGAGTCTCGGGAGGCCTTTCTTGGCTTCGGCCGCCACAATCCAAAACTGAGACCAACCCAGCATCACCACTTTATACGCTTTAATATAACAAGACGCTCAGGGCTGTTTGTTAAAAGACGCTCAGGGCTGTTTGTTAAAAAACGCTCAGGGCTGTTTGTTAACTAAGAGCTTTTAATTAAGAGCTTTCTTAATCAGCCCGCTAACAGCGCCGGCATCAGCACGACCCTGAATCTTAGGCTTGATAATACCCATCACCTTACCCATATCGCGCATGGATTCTGCGCCGGTGTCGGCAATAGCCTGTGCAATAAGCTCAGCAATTTCCGCTTCGGTTAATGCTGTGGGCAAAAAGTCCTGAATAACCGCAATCTCAGCGATCTCCACCTCGGCCAGTTCCTGGCGGCCAGCGCTTTCGTACTGGGTGATAGAGTCGCGGCGCTGCTTGACCATTTTGTCGAGGATAACCAGCATACGCTCGTCGTCGATTTCAATTCTCTCATCCACTTCGATACGCTTTACTTCCGCCAGCATCAGGCGGATAGCACCCAAGCGCTCTTTGTCTTTGGCGCGCATCGCATCTTTCATAGCGTCTTTGAGCTGCTGTTTTAATGACATATTAGTTTCTCCTAGTTACGAAAAGCTCGGGGCTGTTTATAAAGAAGCTCAGGGCTATCTATTACCAAAAGCTCAGGGCTGTCTATTACCAAAAGCTCAGGGCTGTCTATTACCAAAAGCTCAGGGCTGTCTATTACCAAAAGCTCAGGGCTATCTATTACCAAAAGCTCAGGGCTGTATAAAATGGAATTCTTGTTTTCCAGAAACACAAAAAGCGCCGGTCAGGCGCTCTTTGCATTAACTCAACAGTTAACTCTCTTGTTAAAGAGTTTAACTTAGTAGAGTCGAGTAAACTTGCGTGATTCGCGAGATACTTTTTTCTGGTTGCGCTTAACAGCGGCAGCAGCTTTACGCTTGCGTTCCCATGTGGGCTTCTCATAGAACTCACAGCTGCGTACTTTAGCCAGAATACCGGCTTTCTCGCATGAACGTTTGAAGCGACGTAGTGCTACGTCAAAGGGCTCGTTTTCTTTAAGTCGAACGCTTGGCATCTATTATCAATCCTGTTAATTGGTTATATATAAATGGTCATATATAAAATCGTTTAAAACGATCTGTCACTGAGAACTATTTCTCAGCTGACTCTTAAGGGCGCGTAGTCTATACACATAGCCTGTTTGATGCAAAGCTTTTTGCACGCTTTTCACCGCTTAATTGTTCTGTATAAAGTACCGGTTCACACAGGGCTGCAGAGGGTTTAAAGTTACGCCTTCTGGCGGACGCTGGGCAGTTGCTGCCAATGTTCGCAAATTACGCTTCAGGGCTTAGAATAAATGCTTGTTTTGGGAATAGAAACATCCTGCGATGAAACCGGTGTCGCTGTCTATGACAGTGAGCGCGGACTATTGGCGCATACGCTGTACTCACAGGTGAAACTCCATGCCGAATACGGTGGTGTGGTGCCTGAACTCGCCTCGCGAGATCATGTGCGCAAAATATTGCCTATGTTGGAAAAGGTTCTCGACGAAGCCAATATCAGCAAAGCTGAGCTCGATGGCATCGCCTACACTGCTGGACCAGGATTAATGGGCGCTTTAATGGTCGGTGGTTCTGTAGCTACAGCGATGGCCTATACACTGAAAATACCGGTATTAGGTGTCCATCATATGGAAGGCCATCTGCTGGCGCCGATGCTCGAAGAGAATCCACCGGCATTTCCCTTTGTAGCCTTGCTGGTCTCTGGAGGGCATACTCAGCTGGTCTCTGTCACCGGGATTGGCGAGTATGAACTGCTCGGTGAGTCAATTGATGATGCGGCGGGTGAAGCCTTTGACAAGACCGCTAAATTACTCGATCTGGAATATCCCGGCGGGCCGCGGCTGGCGGCAAAGGCAGAGTCTGGCAATATCGAACGATTTGCTTTCCCGCGGCCGATGACTGATCGGCCAGGTCTGGATTTTAGTTTTTCAGGGCTAAAAACCTTCACCCGCAACCTGATTGAAAAAAACCGCGGCGACGATGTGCTGCCCGACGACCAGACGATGGCGGATATCTGTGCCGGATTTCAGGAGGCGGTGGTCGATACGCTGGTGATTAAATGTCGCAGGGCCATGCAGCAGACCGCCATGAAAACCCTAGTGATTGCCGGTGGTGTTTCAGCTAATCTGCGACTGCGCAACAAGCTCGAAGTCGCTCTGGTCAAAGATGGCGCAAAAGTATTCTATGCCCGCCATGAGTTTTGCACCGATAATGGTGCGATGATTGCCTTCGCGGGCTGCCAGCGCCTGTTGGCCGGTGAAAAAAATAAACTGGAAATCTCGGCAACGCCGCGTTGGCCATTGGATCAACTGAAACAGCCACAGGAAAGAGTTTGATGGATATTGTCTATATAAGAGACCTGCGAATTGAGACCATTATTGGTATCTACGACTGGGAGCGCGAGGTCAAGCAGATAGTTAGCCTCGATCTGGAGATGGCCCACGATATTCGCAGAGCCGCTGAAACCGACGATATTCAGTATGCCCTGAACTACAAATCCATCGCCAAGCGACTGATAAAATTTATTGAAGAGAGCGAGTTTTTACTGGTTGAGCGCATGGCAGAGGAAGTCGCCGGCATAGTTACCAATGAATTTTCTGTGCCCTGGTTGAAATTGCGTGTCAGCAAACCCGGCGCACTTAGAGGATCCCAGGATGTGGGTATTTTGATCGAGCGTGGAGTAAAGCCCTGATGGCACTGATCTACCTCAGCCTGGGTAGCAATATTGATCGCCAGCGGCGCATCACTGCGGCGCTGGATGCGCTGGCTGAGAGCTTTGGTGAGCTGCTGCTATCCTCGGTTTACGAAAGTGAATCGGTGGGCTTTGAAGGAGACAGCTTTTACAATCTGGTGGTCGGTATCCACTCATCGCTGTCTGTGGGTCAGGTATCGAAAATTCTTAAATCCATTGAAGACCAGAATGGCCGCGATCGCAGCGGCCCGCGATTTGGTCCGCGTAGCCTGGATATAGATATTCTTACGGTTGACGATAGGGTCGGAGAGATTGACGGCATTAAGTTGCCCCGCGGTGAGGTGTTAAAAAATGCCTTTGTGCTGCTGCCCCTTGCCGAGATGGCCGCGCACAGCCAGCACCCGGTAACCGGCCAGAGTTACTCACATCACTGGCAGCAATTTGATAAAGACAAACAGAAACTCTGGCCAGTGGAATTTATCTGGCGCGGAGAGAATATAACACTGGCGAAATAACGGCTATTACAGGCTATTTGAGCTACCGCCATCCACAGCAATAGTCTGGCCGGTCATATAGCTGGCATTCACTGCCAGGAAAAACACCGTCTCGGCAATATCAGCCTCGCACCCCAAACGTCCCATCGGCACCTTGCTCAGCACTGAATTCTGCTTATTGGTATCGTCCTGCTCATGTTCGGGCCAGAGGATTGCTCCCGGGGCAACACTGTTCACCCGCACATTGGGTGCCAGTTCCAGCGCCATGGATTTGGTCATAGCGATATTGCCGGCTTTGGCGACCGTGTAGATAGGGTGATTTTTAAGCGCCTGTCGCGCGTGCATATCCGAGATATTGACAATGCTGCCATGGCTTTTTTGCAGCTGGGGTGCCAGGCCTTTGGACAGAAAGAACGGCCCTTTGAGATTGCTGTTAATCAGATCATCCCACTGCTGGTCATTGCAGCCCTCAAGGGGTGTCGGATAAAAGCTCGATGCATTGTTGATCAACACATCCAAACGACCCAGGGAATCCACCAGATCAATAATTTTTTGCAGCCCGATCATGTCATTGAGATCGGCCTGAACCAACAGGCAGCTATTGTCGCGCAGGCGATTAAATTTTTCGCAGAGTCTGTCCGCATCACTGCCGGAGCGATTGTAGTGAATAATCACCTGATAGCCGGCACTGTGGAAAAGCGCGGCCGTGGCTGCGCCTATTCGTCTGGCCGCACCAGTGATTAAAACAACCGGGGTTGAATTTTTATCGATATTCGCCATAGAAAGTTAGCTCGCGTTGTAGGTTTTTTTTAACTCTGCAATGCAGGCAATACGGCGCAGACTCAATTGGCGACCAATCTCGGCGCCATCAGTGCCGGATACCACCAGGTCGGTGATGCTGATATCAGTGACCTCTGCCAGCGCGGCACGCAGATAGTCCGCAGATGGATAGTCGCGCTCTTCAAATCCTGTTCGACCGCGGGCATCGGCCTCGCAGCAGAGTATAAAGTCTTCGAGTTTGTCGCTGGATTTAAGCGCGCCGATACCTTTTAGCAGTGCCAGAATTAATTCGGGCTCCAGTCCCAGCGCCTTGTGGCACATCAGGTGGTACTCGGTCACTGCCAGAGCCAGTTGGCGAAAAGGATTGGGTACTTTTAAGCGGTCGCAGAGGCTGTCGACCAGAATTACTCCGCGGGCTTCATGCCCGGAGTGACTGGGTAAAATATGCTTAGGGGTAATCCCCTTGCCGAGATCATGAACCAGAACTGCAAAGCGAATAGCACGGTTATCCGAGAGTTTCGCTGATTGCTGCAATGCCATCAATACATGGATGCCAGTGTCGATTTCGGGATGAAAATCCGCCCGTTGGGCCACGCCAAACAGGCAGTCGACTTCTGGAAACAGGGCTTTCAGTGCCCCGCAGTCGCGAAGGGTTTGAATATAAATATCCGGTGACCGCTCACCCAGGGCGCGCTCGGTCTCTTTCCAGACCCGCTCGGCAACCAGGTAGCCGAGCTCGCCGCTAGCGGTGATCGACGTCATTAAAGCGAGGGTATCCGCTGCAATGGTAAACCCGAGGTGATAATAGCGTGCGGCAAAACGCGCTACGCGCAGAACCCTTAATGGGTCTTCAGTAAAGGCATCGGAGACATGGCGAAGCAGTTTGTCGCTGAGGTCACGCTGACCGCCGTAGGGATCAATAAGCGAGCCATCTTGATCTTCAGCCATGGCATTGATGGTCAGGTCGCGGCGCACCAGATCCTCTTCCAGGCTGATATCTTCGTCGGCGTGGAAGGTAAAGCCCTGATAACCGTGGCCGGATTTTCGCTCAGTGCGCGCCAGAGCGTATTCCTCGCCTGTCTCAGGCTTGATAAAAACCGGGAAGTCACTGCCCACAGGAACATAATTGAGATCGACCATTTTCTGCGGGGTTGCGCCAACGACGACCCAGTCATTTTCATCACTGGGATAATTGAGTAATTTGTCGCGAACGGCGCCGCCGACTCGGTAGATTTTCATCCGGGATTCCAATGCTCTTGCTTTAGGTAGTTATTTTAGAGCTCTAATTTTAGGACACTAAATTAACAGCATTGTAAGACGCGCTGCAGTTCACCTCAATCAATACCGGTGAAAGGGGGCTATGCACATTCTTCAGGGTTTGTAATTAATTGCTCGAGAGCAGGTATATCGACCAGTTCAATCTCTTTCTTATTGACCAGCAGGTAGCCCATCCTCTGGAAATGACTAAAGGCGCGACTGACAGTCTCAACAGTCAGACCCAGATAGTTACTGATCTCGCCGCGGGACATCGGCAGCCGAAAACGGGTTGACGAGAGCTTTTGTTGAGCGAGGCGTGCAGAGAGGCTCAACAGCAGGCTGGCGAGGCGCTGATGAGCGGAATGTCCCGCCAGTAGAGCAATCAGTTTTTGGTCAGCGCTAATCTCTCTGCCGATCAGTTTCATCACATGTTTGTGGATAGAGGGGATGCTTGCTGTGAGAAGATCCAGCTGATTGTAGGGTATTTCGCAGACTGAGGTGGTTTCCAGAGCTATAGCTGTATTTTGATAATAATTTTCGGCAAGTCCATCCCAGCCAAAAATCTCTCCGGGCAGATAGAAGCCTGTCACCTGCTCTCTGCCGTCATCGTCGATATAGAATGACTTGATCGAACCACTGCGAACGGCGTAGACGGCAGTGAATTTATCGCCGCTGTTAAAAACTGCGTGTCTCGCCTGATAGGGGCTGCCGCGCTGAATAATCTGATCCAGTTTGTACAGCTCGTCTGATCTGAGTGATAGGGGAATACACAATGTGTTCATTCGACAGTCGCGACAGCTGACCGGATTGGTATAGACATTCTCTATGCTTTTCAAAATATCATCCTTAATAAATTAAATTCCAACACAAACCTTCAATCACAAGTATAGACGCTGAGTTGATCTAAATCAGTTTGATTTTTACTGACTTAAACGTTTGCCGACTACACTAAAAACAGTGTCGATAAAGTCTTTAGAAGCAGGGGATAGAATGAAAAATATACTGGTAGTTCTGGATGGATCGGAGAGTGATGAGCATGTTCTGGGTCAGGCTGTTCAGGTAGCCACAGCCAACGGCGGAGATATCCACCTATTTATGGTTGTCTACGACTCTATAGAAGAGCTGAATCGCTACGTTGGTTTTGATAATTATGCCGAGGTAAAGCAGGCAATCCTAGATGAAGCTGAGGTCAAGTTACGCCAGTTGACCGACAAGTTTGGCGATCGCTTCTCATCGACTATGCACTGGGGGCGCCGCTGGCATTTCAGCGTTGTTGTCGAAGCGGAAAAAATATCCGCAGACCTTATTGTTAAAGCTGTTCACCGTCATTCTCGCATCGCAGAATTTCTCCACACTCCCGAAGACTGGCACCTGCTTCGCGAAGCCAGCTGCCCGGTGTGGCTGGTCAATGATGATGCCGAGCATATAGATAAAGTAGTTGCCGCCTTTAGTACTTTGGATGAGAGCCCTGAGCACCGCCAGCTGGGTGAGAGAGTTCTATTAAAAGCCAGGGATCTCTCTCTGGCTCTGGGGGTGGAGCTGCATGTTGTCTCAGTGATCCCCGACTGGTTAAACTCCCAGGCGATGATTGCACCGGTTCCAGCTATGCCCGGCCAGTTCCCTTACGCGCTGGCAGATCTGGGTGAGGAAGCCCATGAGCGTGCCGAGCAGATACTCAATGAATCCCTGGATAAGGTAGGTATTAAACCGGATATAACCGAAGTGAGAGTCGGATTTGTCGATACTGAGATGGCCGATGCCGTCGGTGCCAGCGGTTTGTTGGTTATAGGCAGCGCAGCAGCCCGAAGTCTACCGGGCAAGGTGGCCGCCAAGCTATTTGGCAATACCTCGGAAAAAGTGATCCACCATGTGCTCGGTGATGTGCTAGTAGTTCACTGATAGTTCACTGATAGTTCACTAATAGTTCACTGAACGGCAGGCTTGTTCTCCTCAGCAACTGTTCCCCACAGCTCTTCAAGCCGCTTGTCGCGCCCGCAGCCCCAGCGGTAATACTTGTAGCGCAATGGATTTTTTAAATAGTAATCCTGATGGTAATCCTCTGCTGGATAAAAGGTACTCGCAGCAGTGATTTTCGTCGCTACTGGAGCGCCCAGGTTGGCATTTTGATCCAGCGCCTGGCGGGACTTTTCCGCAGCCTCCCTCTGTTTCTTGTCATGATAGAAAATTTCACTGCGATACTGCTGACCTCGATCGCAGAACTGTCCGCCAGCATCAATCGGATCGATACTTTTCCAAAAATACTCAAGCAGGGTTGAATAGCTGACTTTTTGGCTATCAAAAATAATTTGAACGCCCTCGGTATGTCCGGTTTTACCCGATGAAACCTCCTTGTAGGTCGGATTTTTTAAGTGCCCGCCAATATAGCCAGAGGTAACGGCTATAACTCCATCGAGTTTTTCAAAATCACTTTCTGAGCACCAAAAACAACCGCCGGCAAAGGTCGCTGTCTGTTCTTGGGCATAACTGGTCGTTGCCATAATCCCTGCGAGGAAAATTGACAGAAATGTCAGTAAGGTACAGAAGAAGCGGGCGATAATCTGTACAACTGCAAACGGCTTGTTATTCAAAATTGTTCTCCTCAACAAAGTTTAAAACAATGGTTTTACTAATTTCGTATACGCATGGTCTATGACAACTGGTTCGACCGTAAAAAGAATGAGTTTACTGATTTTTTGCTACTTAATTATAGGCTGTCGAAGGTGAGTAATGATTGATAATGATTTGAATTTTGACAATGGGTATGAAAAGGCTAAGGGTACTTCCGGCCCTCAGCGGCGCAGTGAAGAGCTCGATCATGAAGCGCGACGCCGCCTCGAGCAGAGGCTCGAAGCTTCGCGTATCACCAAGCAGACGCAGGACTATAACTACGACCTTGATTAAAATCCTACAAGGCATTGTCGCAAAAAACCCCATATCAACGTTAACAGCCTATTTTTAGCGACATTTACACTGTGTTTTTGGCATAATGCCCCCCAAGAAAATTCATCGAGCCCGGGAACTTCCGTTGTCGCAATCACCCCTTCTAAAAGTTGAGAATCTCGCCTTTGAGCGCGACGACAGCACTGTGCTTGAGGATATTAACCTCAGCCTCAATCCTGGCGAAATACTGCAGATTGAAGGCGCCAATGGCAGCGGAAAAACCACATTATTGCGACTGCTGACAACGGCACTGCAACCCAGCGCTGGAAGTATCTTCTACAACGGTGAAGGCCTATCCAAGTGCCGCTATCAATACCTCTCCGATATGCTCTATATCGGTCACCAACCGGCGGTAAAATTAACTCTCACCGCAGAGGAAAACCTGCGCTGGATGGTTAACAGCGCAGTAAAAACCAATCAACTTACAATTGCTGAAGCACTCGATGGCGTAGGTCTGTCCGGTTACAGCGATATTCCCTGTTACGCACTGTCTGCCGGTCAACATCGAAGAGTGGCACTGGCGCGACTGCTGATCAGTGAAGCAGTGCTCTGGTATCTCGATGAACCATTTACCGCTATCGACAAGCAGGGTGTTAGTTTTCTCGAGTCTCGTCTGCAAGAACATCTCAGTCAGGGCGGGGCAGTGGTGCTGACCAGCCATCAAGATCTGAGCCTCAACAACCTGCGTAAATATAGCCTGAGCTCGCAGCTGGGGCAGGCAGCATAATGGCCCATTCAATCAACAGCGGTTACAGCGCATGGTTAAAGCGCGACCTGTTACTGGCCTATCGACGTCGTGGTGAAGCCGCCAGCCCGCTAATATTTTTTGTGATGGTCTCGACCCTGATACCGCTGGTGTTAACCCCTGAATCGACACGACTGGCAGAAGTTGCCGCCGGGATGATCTGGGTAATGGCACTGCTGGCAACCCTGCTATCAGTGGATGGTTTATTTGCCAGCGATTACCAGGATGGCTCATTGGAGCAGCTGTTAATTTCACCGCAGTTACTGCCGATGCCGCTATTGGGTAAAATTACCGCCCACTGGCTGACCACCGGGTTGCCGCTGACGCTGGCTTCCCCGCTGTTGGGACTGATGCTGTCACTGCCGGCCACGGGATATCTGCCAATGCTCTGCAGCCTTGCCCTTGGCACCGCCTGTTTTAGCCTGACTGGTGCAGTGGGAGCAGCTTTGACTGTATCGCTGCGCAAGGGTGGACTGCTGTTGTCACTGCTGGTAATGCCAATGTATATGCCAGTGATTATTTTTGGCACAGCGACCATCACCTATGCCATTGATGGGCTTAACTGGCTGCCACCACTGGCCATACTGGGGGCGCTATTTGCCGCCTCTGTCGCACTTTGCCCACTGGCTGCGGCCGGTGCGCTGCGCATTACTAGCGCCAATTAGAGAAAGGAAAAGATATGAGTTGGCAATGGTTTCACCGTCTTGGATCACCGCGCTGGTTTTATCAGACCAGCACGCGCTGGTTGCCCCTGCTCGCCCTGATTGCGGCAGCAGTACTGATCAGTGGACTGGTATGGGGTCTGGCAATTGCCCCTGCGGACGCCAAACAGGGCAACAGCTTTCGGATTATCTATATCCATGTGCCAGCCTCATTTTTAGCCCTTGCCGGCTACTACATCATGGCCATCGCCGGTGCCGTAGGCCTGATCTGGAAAATGAAACTCTCGTATATGGTGATGAAATCCGCCGCGCCAATTGGTGCTGCGTTGACATTTATTGCACTGATAACAGGCGCTATCTGGGGCAAGCCCACCTGGGGCACCTACTGGGTTTGGGATGCACGCATCACCTCAATGTTAATACTGCTGTTTCTGTATCTCGGCGTAATGGCCCTGCAGTACGCCTACCACAGCATTGATGCCGCCAGTAAAGCCGGTGCCATACTGGCCCTGGTGGGCACGGTCAATATTCCGATTATTTATAAATCGGTGGACTGGTGGTACACCTTGCATCAGCCCGCCACCATCAAATTTACCTCCGCACCCAGTATGCATATAGATATGTTTCTGCCGCTCCTGGTAATGATTGTCGGCTTCTATCTTTTTTATGCCGTGGCGCTGATATTACACACCCGCAGCGAGATACTGCGCCGCGAGCGCAAAACTGCCTGGGTGCGTGAGTTGATAGAGCCCGAGGTGCGGTCATGACTATGTACTTTGCGAGTTTTCAAGACCTACTGATCATGGACGGCCACGGTATCTATGTCTGGTCGGCAGTGATCATTTCGCTGCTGGTTCTCGGCTGGCTGATAGTGGCACCCATACTCAGTCGCCGCGCACTGCTTAAAGAGATTGCCAGAGATATTCTCCGCGAGCGCGCCCGCCAGTCCACATCGACAAATACTCAGAGAGAAAACTAATGCACCCACTGCGCAAACAGCGCCTCCAGCTGGTTATATTAATTGTTGTCGCCACCACTATTGTTGTCGGATTAGTGCTGTATATGCTGCGCGAAAACGGCAACTTCTTCTATACCCCCGAGCAGATTGTTTCCGGTGAAGCGCCACAGAATGTTTATCTGCGAGCCGGAGGCATGGTCGTTGACGGCAGTCTAAAACGTGCTGATGATTCACTCTGGGTGCAGTTTCAAATTACCGATGGCATAGACAACTTGACTGTCGAATACACCGGCATACTGCCCGATCTATTTACCGAAGGTGAAGCGGCGATAGCCTCAGGAAAAGTTGATGAAAATTTAGTTTTGCAGGCTACCCAGATACTCGCCAAACATGACGAAAACTACACACCACCAGAAGTCGCTGATGCGATGAATGAAGCCTATCAGCGCAAGCAAGAAGCCCTTAGCGAGCAGTCTAATAAAGAATCACTTGATGGCAAAGAGCTTACTGGTCAGAGTAAATATTATATGGATAGCACAGAATGACAGCAGAGCTGGGTCATGCAGCGCTTATAGTCGCACTCTGTCTGGCCGTGGTGCAGGCAGTTGTGCCCATGGTTGGATCATTTGCCGGATACCGCTCCTGGATGCGCCTGGGCCATTCGCTGGCGCTCGGCCAGTTTGTGATTTTAGCCCTGTCATTTGCCTGTCTGGCCACCGCCTTTCTGCAAGATGACTTCTCCCTGCAGTATGTCGCCAACAACTCCAACACATTGCTGCCAGATCACTTTAAATTTAGTGCAGTCTGGGGTGCTCACGAGGGATCACTGCTGCTCTGGGCATTAATACTCGCTGGCTGGTCCGCTGCCGTGGCAATCTACAGCCGCCATCTGCCATTGGTTTTATCGGCGCGGGTACTGTCGATTCTCGGCGCTATCGCCGTGGGTTTTGCACTGTTCTTACTGCTGACCTCCAATCCTTTTGCCCGCATCCTGCCGCTCTCTCCAGTTGAAGGTGGTGACTTAA
>Ga0213868_10002901_pt1 | contig 16227 bp, 23 predicted proteins | sample PICome_9_FD_160087 | JGI IMG/M metagenome (GOLD analysis project Ga0213868, IMG submission 160087) | Coastal seawater microbial communities near Pivers Island, North Carolina, United States - PICO127 | ecosystem: Environmental > Aquatic > Marine > Coastal | place: USA: North Carolina...
TAGCTCTAATATAATTTTCTGTACCATCAGAGTTTTGGAGATTTAAATTTTCACCGTAAAGGTTAAGATTACCTGTTCCCACATCAGCTATAATACTGTGGCTTCCATTGTGATAAATCTGTAGGTCTGAACCAGCGCCTAGTTTAATCTTATCATTATCACGAAAGGAGAGATCACCATCTATATTGGCATCACCATTAATATCAGCCCCAGTGGTACTGAGGTTGACCGCCTTAGAACCGATATATCCTGCCATTAGGTTTGCTCCAGAACAGAAATAATTGCATCAACAGAGGATGCTGTATCTGATGTAACTACAATAGTTTCAGTAGCCTCTGCTATAATCTTACCATCTAAAACAGATAAAGCTGACCCTGCAGGTACAGGAGCAGCCTTTACAATGTAAGTAGATCCTAGCTGTACATCAACTAAGACCTGACTAGTAGTCCTGTTAGATAAGTTTAAACCAATAAGAATAGCTGTGGTAGAACCAGGAACCGTATATACAGTTGTAGCACCTGTACCTACACTAGCTGAGACATAATTCTTAAACGTGTTCGCCATAATGTTATCCTAACGCAATAGCTAAAGCTGTAGCTTCATCTGATGCTTGTCTGTCTGTGTACTCTGTTGTAGCAAGCTTAGTGCTGTTATCACTACCGCTTTGAGTAGTACCAGTAGTGGCACTCGTAATAGTACCACTCAGTTGCCCTGCAAAGGTTGTAGCTGTGGTTGTACCTGTAACATCCAGAGACTTGTTAAAGATAAACTTATCACCAGTATCAGCATAAGTTAAGGTAGCACTTGCACCATCTATTGTCAACCCTGCACCGTTAGCTGCAGCAGCATTAGCAGCACCACTAGCTAAGACAAGGTTCTTATCATCTAATGTGACTGTAGTACTGTTGATTGTGGTGGTTGTACCATCTACCTGCAAGTTACCAGCAACAACAAGAGTGCCTGTATCATCACCATGCGCAGCAGGGTCAATAGTAAAAGTAGATGGTCCTCTAAGGTATCCACTTGTATTGATGTTACCTACAGAGAGTACATCACTAGCATCTAAGTATACTGACTTCTCAGCAGGGTAAGTGATAAATATATCTTTAGTACCAGAAGTAAAGTTTACTGCATTACCACTGTTACTACTTTCTAAAACAGTAGTGCGTGTAAGAGTACTTGAACTGTAAGTACCTAAACCTACTTCAAACTCAGCAGTGTCCCTGTGTACGATAGCATAGTAAGTAGTATCACTATCGGAGAGAACACCACTGAAAGCTTGAAATCCAGCTACTGCGCCAGCTAGAGTTACAGCACCTGTGCCTGTAGTTGTAGTAGTTTCTTTTACTCTATCCTTGACAACAAGAGCCATAACTATGCTCCCTTATGCGATACGGATGATTGCTGTAGATGCAGCCGCTGCTGGGAATTGTACCACAAAGTCACCGTTAGTAGAGGTCTTAGTACCACCAAAGTCAACAGTAGCAATAGCCTTGTTTGACTGTGATGTGTTATAGATAATACAACCGTCTGCTGATACTGTAGCAGAGGACCAAGTTGTGTCTGTGAAGTCTAAAATGGCAGTAGAGCCATCTAGTGAAATAGTAGCTCCAGCTAAGGTATTACCACCTGTAGTGTAGTTAGTACCAGTAGCCTCATCTGAGTTACCAGTAACGTCACTGTAATTAGTTGTAGCTGCACCATACGTACCAGTAGGTGAAGCCTTGATAAGAGCAATTTTAAGTGTGTTAGTATCTAAGTCGTGAACGCCCCCAAGTAGCTCTTGCTTGAAGCTGTTACACATCGCTGTAGTGATTGCCATAGGAGTGTCCCTTTAAATTAAGCACAAAGGGGCCAGCATATAGCCAGCCCCTGAGTTTATAGGTGTATTAAGCAGCGTTGTATACTGCAGTAACCAAGGCTTCTGGACGAAGAATTTTGCGCCCATAGAGATGCATACCGCGAACAATATCAGCGAATGAATCTGGGTCACGGTAAGTCTCAACTTTGTTGAGTTGCTGTGCAGAAGCAACAGCGGAATCGTGTCCAGCTACAATAACGCCATAGTTATCGTCCTGTGCAGTTGTACCTGTAGTACCAGCGCCTGTGCCCTTCGCAGGAAGGTTGTTAGACTGATAAATACGGAAGCCATGCAAGTTGTTAAGTACCAGACCGTTTTGCAGTCCTGCACCACCGAAGTCAGCGTTCAATACGCGAGAATCTTCGTCTTTCAAGAGTTCCATGAATACCGGGTCCACACACAGCCATCTCCCACGAGTGTCAACATTAGCCTGATCAAGTACACGGCTCATACGAGCTACAACTTGAAGAGGTGTTGCTGTGGTAGCTGATGCAGCAGTTGCACCACCAAAGCGAGGAGCCAACGGAATTGAGTCACCAGTTGTACCTGCAGAAGCAGATGTAGTGATGTTTCCGAAGTCTGACATATCCAACTTGTTAGCAGTCAGAAGTTCGCCTGTCAAGTCACCTGCAGTTTGGTGTGAAGCAGTACCACTTACAGCACTAATTACCGCACCAGCAGTAGTGTAACCAGACATATATGACAATACGTCAGCATCCATAGCATCAGCCATTTTATAGGCTGCACGATCAGATGACAAACGCATGAAGTCATGATGGGCTTGTTGCTCTTCGATGTCATCCAACTTAAATGCAAAGTAGTTGGCTTTGTCGATAGTCAACTGAAAGTCATTGTCAACGAGGTCTTGCGCCGAAACGGTAGTACCACGCAACAATGCGTTCACTGTGATATCTGGCTCTTTAAGAATGCGAACCGTATCACCTTGGTTTGCGATCTCCCCGAAATATTCAGAGTTAGTAATCGCTTGAGTTGTAGCAGCCTTGCGAAACGCAATTTGTGCTTGCTTTGAGTAAATGACGCTGGAGAATACTCCGTTGTCAAGGTTGGTGTAACCACCAGCTTTTCCGAATGCAGCCATAGTTAATCTCCTTATAGATATGACTGTTAAAGTTATAGATCATCATATCCACAGCAGAGGCCAAACTTATCTGAGTAGTCTGTTATTTAGGTATGCCTACCTGTGTAACAAAGGTCAAACGTATTTGGGTAGTCTAGTAGTGGCTAGAGTCTTAGTTAAATACACATTTTAAGTGTAAGACAATACAAGTTATACTTAACTCGCATCTATTGTCAACAGTTATTTTGACAAATCATATATAAACTTACCAGATTTCTGAGCTTCATGTATCTCTTCATGGTGTTTCTCAAACTCTTTGTCACTCATTTTAGCGACAGTAGATTCACGCCAGAAGTTTTTACTCTCATCATCATTTACGGTAGTTCTGCTTTTACTCTTTACAGAAGAGGCTGCTGCCTTATCTGCACTATTATTAGGTTTAGACTTAATGCCCTTGTGTGACTTGTATAGGTCAATAGCTACAGCTACAGACTTAGCATCTTCAGAGTTTTCGTATAGGGCATCCTGTACAACTTTAGGTTGTTTCTCTGCCCAGTTATGAAACTCATCTGAGGAGCGAATCTCTTCAAAGTCAGGGTGTAAAGACATAAGCTCTGCTTCAGCTTTTTCTTTCTTAGCTTGTGTGCGTAACTCTTCTATTTCTTTGAGTCGGCTGTCCAAGGAAGAAGCTTTTTCAGCAGCTTTATTTTCTGCAATGGCTTCCACAATACCAGCGACATCAGGATACTTAGAAGTCCAAGCTTCAATCTCTTCCTTAGACTTGGGAAGAACCAACTCATTCTTAGTAGCTTTTTCAAGTTGTCCTTGTAGTTTTTCAAACTTAGCATCCCAGTCCTTTTCTTTAGTTTGTAGAAGCTTACGAATATCGCCATATCGCTTCTTGAAAGACTTCTCTTCAGCACTTAGTCCATCTGATTCTGTATTAACTTCTTCAGACTCTTTGGGTTCCACAGACCGTGTTTCTTTTTGTTCCGTATTACCCTCATCTGAAACTTTGGTGTTCTCAGCGCTTTGGCTATCGGATTCCTGATTATCTTCTGCTTCTTCATCGACCTGCTCACCCTTGATGAGTGCCTCTAGTTCGCGTTCTTCTTTTTCAAGCAACTGTTGGTTGCGATCATGTGCGTAGCTGTCTGCTTTAATAATAGTCTGTTCTGCCATTGACATAGTTGTAGTTCCTTTATGTTGGGGCCAGCATTGTTGCCGGGTAGCCTTATAGTTATTTAGAAGGTGTATCCACCCTTACCGTCTGGTTTTCCTGAGTAAGATCCACCACCTGAGTTGGGATTATTATCTTGAGCATCCCTTTGATCACTGTTATCCTTCTTGACAAACCCTGTTGGAGTAGCTTTATAACCAGCCGCTTCCATATCTTTTCTGTAGTTATCACTAGCTTGTTTATGCCAAGCATCCATGCCACCACTAACCAGAGCGTTTGATAGAGACTGATCCTTATCTTTTTGACGTTCTTCTTTAGTTTGAAGTTGTCTATTACCTTGTTCGTCTACCTTACCGTAATCTCTTAAGGCAGTGTCTGAAACATCTTCAAGTGGGTCATAGAACATACCCGCCCTGTTTCTAAAGTTATCCGCAGCGGTACTAACACCAGACTTAATACTATCAGCCATGTTAGTCAGTCCACCTAAGAAGTCTGGTTCATTTTCACCATTAAGTTGATCTAGTAAGCTCTGAACCTTTGTTTTATTAACATCTGTTATATCTTCTCTTTTTAGTAGAGCACTTAACTTTTTATCTATATCTTTCCTGTGTGCTAATTGAGCTAAACCAATAACAGGTACAGAAGCACCCGCTAAACTCTTAGAACCCATTATCTCTTTTTGAACTGAACTAAACCAAGAATCTGCTTCTTCTTTACCTTCAGGTATACTTGAGTAGTCAGGGATGTCACGTTTACTCACTTCAATAGGTCTATCATCTTCCCTATCACGGCCACTAGTAGGTGTAGTGGCAGTTGGTTGTTCCTTACCTACCTCAGTATAACCTGCTGGTACTGCAACTGTAGGTTGACCATTAACAAATCTAATAGTCATTGTCAAGCCCTGATCATTAATAAAAGTCTTATACTCTTGTGCTTGACCTGCGCTGGGCAATGTGTAGCCTTGCATGAAGTCAGGTTGTTGCATACTTGTAACGTCACCACCCTCGTTCATCATCATAGGATCATCTGCTACTTCTTCTGCTTGTAGCTCAGAAACGTCGAATGGTAAGCCACCCTCTGCTGGTACAGGCTCTCCACCGATACGACCATTAGCTGCCATATCCTCAAAGCCCATCTTAGCTTGGCTACGTAGGTCTTCAAAGAACTTAACACCATAGTAACGAACCACATCAGCAGGTACAACATACTCACCTTCACTTAGTTTGGCATCAATGTCATCACGTACTTCTTCTGGTAACGACCCAGTAGGTACTTCATTACCTGATACGGGGTCTACCTCTTCTACAGAGCCGCCCAGCGCAAAGGCCATTTGTGTTTGGTCTTCTTTCATACCTGCACCCATTTCTGCCATTTGATAATCATCTACACCTTGATACATATCTGCTCCTACTAATCCACCAGAGGCAAAACCTTTGCCTAACTTTTCTCTTAATTCTGCCTCTGTAGGTAAATCTTCTACACCAGCCTCTGCATTTAACTTTTTAACTTCATCACGATCTAGAATACGGTTTACTTTCATCTCGCCACTAATAAGCCAGTTACCCTGCATATTAGGATTTGTCTTGTATCTGTAATAACCGCCAAAAGGTAGTTCATCTGTAATGTGAGCAGTTTTTACGTTTGGTGTGCCATCTTTTTTTAGAAGGGCACGACTGTTTGCTATTCCCTGCCAATCTACGTCTGCTGGCATTTCTACTTCTGCCCAGACTTGATCCCCACCCCTTATCTTATAACTCTTGCCATCTATCTTAACTTCAGGACCAATATGTGCCGCTGTTGGATTATCACCTGCGTGCCATCCAGGTCTAGCAGCTACGGCTTTTATTGTTTTAGCTTTTGAACCTTTTGCTAGAAAACCTGCTTTTATAAGCATATCTCTGGTTTCTTGATCTGGTATCTTAATAGAGTCACCAGTTCCTTTTTTACCTTTTGTACCACGAGAAGGTACATAATAATTTCCATTTTCTGCTTTAAACCTGTACTCTGGAAAAACAGCCTTCATATAAGAACCTACAGGGACTTCTGTATCAGCGTCAACAAAAAGAGGGTATAGTTTACCATCTTCCCCTCTGGTAAATAGTTTATAACCTTTAACCGTATTTTTAAACTCTGTGTTTGCTCTTACAGACACAGCGGGTATATTAGTAGTACCTTCTATAGCAGTGTCAGTCTGCTTAGCTAAGTCTGCACCCTTACGTACCATACTCTTTGCTACAGGTCCAAGAGCAGGTATGCTACCTAAAGCCTCAACACCCGCAAGCATACCAATCTTTAGATAGTCAGGCTCTTCTTTTTGTAATTCTTTCTGTACTTCCACTACTGAGTCTACTGGTGTGGCTAGACTTACGGATGTATCAGCAGCGGTGACTGACATAGGTTCCTCTGTCCTATCACCAAACACTTTAGAAAAGTTATCTGCAGAAGGGGCAACCTCTGCTTTTTCCTCTGGCGTCATGTCAACTAATCGTTTACGGTAGTCAGCCATTAACTGTCTCCCTGAGTAGCTTTAATCGTCTCAGTGTACTAATGGCACCCTGTGCTGAGTACACCTCTTGTACAGAACCAGCCTGTTCCATAGTTCTGTGTTGTGTAGCTATAAGGCTATCAATAAGCTCATTAAACTCATCCATAGCCTGTTTGTTATTAACGAATTGCTTAAGCGACATTACCAGTAAACCCTTGTTCTCCCGGTGCTGGGGCTGTACCTATACCCATCTGTGATCCACCGCCACCTGACGTATCAGCTACACCCTGTGGGCCTTGACCTTGTGGTGGTGCTACACCCTCTGGTCCTGCTGGTGGTTGTTGTGGTGCTTGAAACGCTTTTAAGATCTCAGCCTGTATAGCTGCATCCTGCATAGAGTTTGTAACCTTAGAGGGGTCAAGATCCATAGACTTAGCAATCTCACGAATGATGTAGTCCATCTTAGCAAACGGTGCCAGTGTTGGGTTCTGTGCTACTTGCAAGAATTGCATCAAACGTTGTGAGCGTACCTCGTTAGCCATTAAGCTCTCTGTACCAGATGCACGTACCTCTAGGTCACCACGAATATCCTCATCAAAGTCAAACTGCATGTTAAATGCAAAGAATGACTTACCTAGTGGCCGTATGAGGTAATCATCAACGTTCTTAACAACATTTCGTATGCTGCCATTAGCTGCAGACATAAGCATAGAGATGCCAGAAGCAGTTCGCCCCACTCCACTGACGCCTGTTTGACCATGTGCGAAACTTGGGAAGCCTGTACTTTCATCTGCTAATACCCTAGCCTTATCAAATAGTTGTAGGTTCTCTTGTGCTACATTGGGAAATTTGGTCCCAAAAATGCCTTGACCCGGAGCACCCCCCTGTCTGCGAAACACTTTTCCAGGGTACACACTTAAGTCCTGCCCCGGCACCAAATTGGTTTCATCAACCTCAATGATTAGATTACCAGATAATGCAGCATTGTCAATAGCCATACGCATAAACCCATTCATAAGAGTCTGCGTATCATCCATATTTTCCGCTATACCTACCCCAAAGAATGAGTAAGGGTTATGTTCGTATGGTGTTGCATAATAAGGTATAGTTGCTGGCTTAAACGGATTAAGCACAAAGCGTAGTACCTCACCATTACACACCCAGATGTTACAGCTAAGTTCATCTAAGTCCTTGTAGTCTTTAGGAATAGATACACCATTCTCTTCTAGTAACTCTACATCGACAAAGCCCCAGAACTCTAAGACTTCCCAGCGCTCTGTAGTAGCCTCAGTCTCATTGTCTTCCATAGTCTGTTCCCAGTACTTCATATCGTAGTCTGGGCCTTTATCTACGGCAAGCTCAACAGCATCCTTCATAAAGTAAGGACGGTTCTTCAAACTACGTAGCTGTGTACGAGACATCTTGTGACGCTCTACTACATACTCTGCGTCATCCATACTTGAGGCTTCTGGGTCAGGGTAGAAGTTCCATAGAGATACGTGACTAGTAGAGGGTACAGTCTTAACCAGAGGGTCATACTCACCATCCTCATTCCAGTTAGGGTACTCCTTGTCTACAGCAAATGGACCCTTCATAACACCAGTACCTAGAAGCGCCATCTCAAAGGCCATAGAGCGTAGATGCTTATTAGCGCCTGACTCTACAAGCTGGTCATGGATCTTCTTCTCCATCTTCTTAGCGGCCACCATAGCAGGGTGAAACGTTACTGTGGTAGGGGTGGTGCCATCACCCTCAATAACCTTATCACTGACTGGCCCTAGCTTCTCCTCTAGTGGCCCTAGTCGGTTCTTAAGGTCAGCCATAGTCTCACCGGGCTTTAACTCAGTGTCAGGGCCGATTAAGTAAGGCTTAGGTGCTGCGTCCTGTGTAACATTCTTTAGTCCATCCCCAGCCTGTTCAGCATTAGGGTCAATGTTAATGTGTACTGACTCAGCTACACCATCTGGTAAAATAGATGGGTCAATAGTAAGTGGGAACTTGTTGTTACCAAACAGTACGTCTACAATCTGTCCATAAGCAGCAAGGGTCTTTGTCTTAGTAACTTTAATAAAGACACGAGACTTTTCTGTGTCAGTAAATTGTACATCTGATCCGTAGATACCACGGTAGTTACGATAGGCACGTAACCAACGTGTCTCATCACCGTAACGTGAGTCTTCCGACCGTTTAAATCGTTCATTTACAAATGAAACAACACTAGACACAGACTCAAAGATGCTATCCTCTGCATCCTCTGCTGCTGTTACTTCATCTGTTTCAAACATGAGTTCGTCTTGTTCTGCCATATTTAATATCCAAAGCTAGGGTCAGAGGCTTGAAACCCTGATCGTTGAGTTGCAGGGTTGTAATCCCATAGGGAACTTCTAGGTCTTGTCATTATACCATATCTTAGGGCGTCATACAAGTGGTCTTCAGCATTTGTATCAACATCTTCAGGGTTTCTCTTATCTAGAGGTATAGATGGTAGTTGAGCTATAGTGTTGGTACAGTTAGCAAAGAATACAAGTCTAGGCTCATCTGTATACTCATCTACTTGTAACCGTCTATGCATCTCGTTCTTACCTGCTACACGAGAGCCTCTAGATCTATCTGAGGGACGCCAGCGACATCCCTTCATATTCATTTGTTCAGCCAGTGACGGGCCAGTATCACCACGCTTGTGCCATAGAGAACTATCCAGAACACCATATCTAATTGTGCCATCTTCTGCCTCTGCATCTAATATCATGTCAGCTAAATCAGTAGCTGTAACTTTAGAACAATATAACTCTCTGTAGACAACAAGCTGCTCACTGGGTGATACAGCAATCCAGACAACGCCTGTGTAGCTTCCGTAACCGTAGTCGCAAGCTCTAAACTTAGTCCAGCTTGAGGGAATTTTAAAAGGCTCAACGACATGTATGGATCTGTTCCACTCAGGAAAGGCTGCACCTTCATTGACATCCCAGTTACCTTCTAGTAGTTGCTTACGTTGATGCTCTGGCAGCGACAGAAGCATTGCCTCATAATCACCACTCTCTGCTAAGTAAGGGTTATCAAACAGACTAGCAGGTATAAACCTACGCTTAAACAGTGACTGCCCAGCCTTAGAGTGACCCGCTGGATACTTAATCTCTTCGCCTGTCTCAATATTAGTAGCCCAGAAAGCCTCACCATACTTAGCAGGATCAATAAACATCTTCTTAACCCATGAGTGACCGCTGCCACCGGGGTTAGTTGTCGCTCTCATGTAAAGACCTAGCTCCATAGAACTAGCAGATCTCAAGCGACTCCTCATATAATCCCAAGCGAAAGGTGTAGGCCATTGAGTAAGTTCGTCGAACCCAATCCAGTTAAACGCCTGACCCTGATATCTCGTAACGTCCATATCCTTATCAAGATATGACATCCACAGTCTACCACCTCTAGGCGAGATCCACTGAGATTTACGTTCAGACCACTTAATTCCCGGTACAGCACGAGGGTACAACTCCTGAGATTTCTGTATAAGTTCCCTTAGTTCTTCTGTAGTGTGTCGTACTAACAACCCGCTAAAGTTAGGGTGGTTTAATCCATGTAGCGGATCAGCAAGCATAGCATATGACTTACCACCACCAGCACTGCCCCCGTATAAGACTTCACGCTCAGAGGAACTAAGAAAGTCTGTCTGAGGGCCGGGGTTTGGTTTAAACACGACATCCTGTGCAACCTCAACGTCAAACTCAGGAGCCTTAACCTGTGCAGGAACAGTTGTAGGGGGAGTAGCGACTGTCTCTGACTGTTTAGCTTTCTTCTGAGTACGCCCCGACCCTGCCTTTTTCAAGCTTCTCGATTTCCGCAAGGGTTTCTTGGAGCCTTTTGGCAAGTCTGCGTTTAATAATAACTGCTTTTTTACGTCTTCTGTCAATTTCTACTCGCTTCTTTAAGCCCATGTGAGATATATACCTATCAGTGTGCTTTGTCAACCAAATTGCAACTTCTCTGTAGGAATATTGTTTTAAGTGTCTCTTTGCAAGCTCAAGCGCTTCTAGTTCATGCGGTATTGGTACTAGCAGTCTTTCATTGTCGGGGTCTAAGTAGTAACCAAAAGGGATAGTCTGTGATACCCTAGCTACCGTGTGCCATTCTTTCTCTTTGCCCTTATTAGGTTTGGGTAATTCCCAGAAACCCAAGTCTCTCTTGTAGTCAATTTGTGGCAAGGTCTACTCATTCTTCCCTTCTTTGGGGGGTAAGTAAAAGATACCGCCGCCTCCTGAAGTTACATCAACCTTGTCTACCTTGCCTAGCCCAGCGCGATCAAGTAAATCTTTAGCTGCGGCCATCTTATCACGAATACCTAACTCAGTAGGGTCATACAGTGCCTGTGTCATTGCCATAGCTGCTTTAGGTGCAGTACGAGCAAACCAAGTACGTGTCTTCTCACCTATCTCATCCTTTAGAGACTCAACAATAAGAGAAGTGGAAGTACCATCTCCATACCCAGCTAACTTCTTAGCTTGCACAACATCTCCATTAGCCTCATCAAAGAGAACCTCTAGAAACTTCTGTTGTTTATCTGTTAATGATCTTGCCATTATAACGTCCTTAAGTAAATCAAACCTACAAAGCTACCTGTAATAACTAGGAACAACACAAAACCTGCTCCCCATTCTACTAACTTACGCTGCATCTCTATACGTTTGTGGTCATGTTCTTTCTTTTGTTTGCGAATATCAGCCTCAATACGTAGAAGCTCTTCCCAGTGAGAAGGCCCATACATTACACAGATGTAATCCTTGAGTTCCTTCCGCATAGACTCAGCCTTCTTCTTAGCTGCGAATATCTCCATTGCTTCTGCTTGAACGCCACCACCAAGGGTTTTATACCACGGTGGTTTAGCGTTCTGTCTTTCAGCAAAGTCTAAGTCACTTATAGCACCAGCCCACTGTGTTAGCTGACTGCCCATATCTTGTAAGTCTTTACCTACCGCAATACCCTTCTTAAGAGTATTAAATGCGGTAGTTGCTAAACCTATAGCGGTTACTGGATCTATCACTGTAGGAACCCCCTCTTCTAAGTCCACTACCTGTTTGTCTATCTGTATCACCTGATGATACATTAGCTAAAACAGTAAGACTTAGAATAAGGGGTAACTCCCTAACTAGATTCACTGTTCGTTGCCGTATACACGATTATATATCTCCCCTCTTGAGATACCGATATCGTGTAGTTCTTTATTAGTCATATTCTTTAAAACCCAGTAGTCTGCTCGACGCTGCTGATGGTTCTGAATACGTGTTAGTAAGTTCTTAAACATAGCACTATCTCCTTATGTTGTGTGCATGGAGATAGTTATACTTATTTACTAGTTGAGTAGTAGATATAAAATGTGCATACCCGCTATCTGTTAGGGTTATAGTACTGCCTTACTGAGATAAACATCTCTAAAGCACCACCACCATTAAACGCACTGATCTTGTCACCAGCATGGAGATGTATCCTATCAGCATTAATCACGTTATACACATCCTTACCAGCAATAGACTTATCATTTATAATGTGATGGTAAGTGTTTGTGTCTGCGTGATACCACTGTACAGTTACGTTCTGTGTAGAAGTTGAGCCATTACTTATGTGAAGAAAGTCTACTGTTGCATCGTGATTAGGTGGACACGTATAGATAGTATTAGAACTAGCACCACCTGAAGTAGCAGTAATAGTTATTGCCTCTGTATCAGTAGTATATGCACGTACCTCTACCATAGTTACGACTTAGCTTTCTTTTTCTTCTTAGGAGTAACAGCCTTCTTTACCTTAGTAGTCCATGCCTCATTCTCAGGTGTGCTAGGGTCATCCTTGATATAGTGACCCTTATCGTTTCTAGCACGTACAACTTCTACTTCTTGTGTACACACCTTCTCGACAAACTCATCCTTATACCAAACGACACCATAAGCACCCTGACCAGCAATAGGGTTACCACCAGCATTACGTACTGTATCAGCCTCAACTGTATATCCAGCCTTCTCTAGGGCTGCTTTATGTTCTGTGAATACGCTCATTAGGTTTTGATACCTCGTGTACCTGCTTGTGAAGGCTTATTAGATGCACCACAGGCTAGACCACCCTTATTGTAGCCAGACTTCTTCTTAGCCATACCACCACCCATGTAGCCCATCTTTTTAGCTACATCTGGTGCTTTCTTCTTTAGCGCTGCCATACCAGCATTCATTGGTTTCTTACCCATCATCACTTCTTTCCTTTGCTCATTGCTTTTTTCTTTGCTGTAGCACTTAACTCATTCAATTGGTACAATCGTTTACTAGTTTTACCGTGCGTTTTACCAGAATGCACTTCACCATTAGGCATTTTATGCATACCACCCTTATGCTCAGTACCATCCTTAAAGTAATGCTTTACGCCCTTAGCCATTACGTTGTTCTCTTTCTACCTGATGCAGTCGTTGACCATTTAACTTTCTTGGGGCCAGTCTTCTTAGCGGCCTCTTTCTTGCTTATCTTACTAGCTACAGCTTTAGGTCTACATGCAGGGTAAGGTCTTCCTGAGTCCTTACTACCAGAACGACCACAGGGTTTACCTGTCTTAATGTCGGTCCACTCTTCACCGAACCACTTACCTAGTCCACCCTTAGCCATTACGTCTTCTTAACCTTATTAGATTTACTTCCACTGTATGTACCACCAGCAGCCTTATACGCCTTAGTCAACCAAGCACTACCATAAGCGCTGGGCCATACCTTGAACTTCTTCTTAGCCTCTGCCTTCTTACGGGCATACAGCTTCTTGTTTGTTGGGGTAGGTGATTTACTCATGCTATTATAAAGTCCACTATCTGTCCGTCTGGCATACGGAGTTTATTAGGGTCAGGATGATAGGCATACATCTGATTAACTAACTTAAGATCCTCTACAGGTGTGTCAGGGGTTACCTTATTAGCATCCCTCTTATTAACCTGCTTCTCTACTGGCTCACCTACACCATTTTCAAACACAATATTAACGTGAGTTTGAAAAGGCATACTAGGTAGAGGTAGATGAGATATCAGACTCATTCAGGTACAGGCTCCTTAGTGCCAAACACTCTCTCATAAGTCATATCACTACTGTACTCTTCAGCCCACCTATTCTCAGTAAAGGTAGCAAACTCTATCAGAGCCTCTAGGTCAATATCCATAGAGTTCATATACGTCTTCATATCTACAACATCCTGCTGTAACACCTCAATAGTGTGAGCTTGCTTAGATACCCACCATACAGCAGCTACAAGCTGTACAGCCATAGCTATAACTAGAGCGACAGGAAGTTTAAGATCAGTCATACTACCACGCCTTACACGACCAGTATCTAGCAGTAAACTTATCCTTGGCAGTATCACAATTATGTCTAGCCCTAAAGTTACTACGACGATCAGGCTGATCCTTCTTGATCGACATATTAGGGTCACCAAAACGAACTACCTTAACTTGGTCACCCTTCTTAGCTAGTACAGCACTCTTCTTAGAACCACCAGGAGTACGCTTAGGCTTGTTATAGCCGGGATAAGTTTCACCCCTGTACTTTAACTTACCACTAGGTAATCTCTCTACATCTTTAGTTGTAGCCATACTACTTCTTTCCAGCTTTACTATTACGAGGAAAACTACGGTTAGCTTTCTTAGTCGTTACCCGTAGGTTCTTCTTAGAGTTATCGTGAGGATTACCATTCTTATGGTCAACATCCTTACCGTCACCCTTCTTAACTTTACCAGTAGCCTCTAACTTACGTCGAGCCTTCTTACGGGCAGCATTACGAGCTAACTCTCTAGGAGTACTCTGTAGTTGTCGCTCTCTCTTGTAGTCTCTACCTGCCATAGTCTCGCTCTCTATCAGGGTCTAGCACTTCATAACGCTTTAAGTGACCCTCTAAATACATAGCCCTCTCAACGTGATCCAAGGAGTACCTCACACCAGTGTCAGCCTCAATAGCTGCCCTGACATAAAAGACATCACTCTTAGGAATGTGGATCTTTTGCATAGTCTTGTTACTGTTACTAGCAAGAGCTTTGTAAAACTCTTCTATAACACTATCAGATGCATACAGTTGTACGGACTTTTTCATATAAGTCAACACTTAATTTAGTAGACGACAAGGAAAAGGGGTATGTGTAAGCTAATGAGTCTAACTTAAGAGGAAGAGGGAGACACAAGAGGGAGTTAAACTCTAAAAGCTTAACACATACCAACTAGTTTATGATTGTTATTGTTATTATTACATAAACTTTAGTTAGTTTACACTATCTTCTACTTGTTGTCAACTATTATTTCACTTAACGACAGAAGAAAGTCTCTACTACATAGTTAAACTCTCTAAGTTAAACTCTATCAAGTGTTTAGATTATAGAAGAAGTTTAAGATAGTAGATGTTTAACTTTAAAAGTTTAACTCTGCTGCTACTGCTACGCAGTTATACACATCTGTGACCCTCTGTCAAGTGCTTTTCTTTATAACCTATACTAAATAGTCACTCTATATATACTAAAGGATAGGTATTAGACTGTACAGAGCAAAAACCCCCGTGTGTGTAGTTGTGTATATATAACGTACCAGTATACCCCCAGTGGCCCTCGCCCCCCTGCTACTTTAGGTTGCATTCACCTGGTCATTTTCTACTTCAGGTTGTGTTTTTAGAGCAATTCTAAGCAAATTGTGTCGTTTTTAGGATATGGCAATAGGTAAAGCCTTGAAATCATTACAAAAATAAACTGTTTGATTGTCAGATATCTACAAAATATGTCGCAAAAAGCCTACCCCCACGAGATTTAGTCGCGTTTAAGGGTAACGGATGCACATCATACACTTTTAGGTTGAGCTTATATAAGTATAAAGACAAACCTGCCTTGCCTACTATGACATGCTATCCGATTCACTTCTTAAGCCATTGTTTTTAAACGATAACCAAAATTAATTCGGTAAAACGTCATTTTTTTGTTGAGTTCTGTTTTGGTATTTGCAAGGATAGGTTATCGAAAGGCAGATAGAAACAAACCGCAAGCACCGTAGGTCTTCAAAATGTTTCAGTTCTACTTTTGACGGCTCGGTGAGATGCCCTAGCAAAACTAGAAAGAACAGAACGAAAATTAAGACTTGACTACAAAACGAAAATAAACAAGACTAAACGACAACATAGACACAACAGAACGGATCAAGTATCGCAAAAAGTAAACGTATAGTATAGCCAAAGATTTACAGATTATCGTAAAGACTTTGGATGCTTTCCAGCCCAACGGATTGAGCGTTTATAAGTAAGCTTTACAGTTCAAATTAGTCAAACAAATACGGATGCGGATACAGGGTTTCGCTAGTGCAGAATATCGCCAAAGGTTACACTCTAACTCCCTCTGCAAATCAGTGTGGCATAAGCGTCCGTTGTGAAACGTGCGCCTATCTGTCGAGAGAGACTTTGGGCAATAGAGTGTTGGTTGCAAAAACAAACTAAAGCAGCGTCCGTTCTGACAATTCGGGCGTTGCACTCAAAAACTGTCTTGACTATATGATTGCTTTGATCGTATGCTCTAGAGAGTTTAACACAATGAGGTGACATAATGACCCAATACACTCGCAACATTCTGGCTTGCTTCAAACAAGC
>Ga0213868_10002902_pt1 | contig 16225 bp, 13 predicted proteins | sample PICome_9_FD_160087 | JGI IMG/M metagenome (GOLD analysis project Ga0213868, IMG submission 160087) | Coastal seawater microbial communities near Pivers Island, North Carolina, United States - PICO127 | ecosystem: Environmental > Aquatic > Marine > Coastal | place: USA: North Carolina...
AATCGACAGCGCAGCGCAGAACAATCTGACGTTGTATGGCAATGCTAAGATCAGTTCTACGCAGAGTAAGTTCGGTGGTACGTCTTTGTATTTAGATGGCACTGGTGATTATGCAACTTTGCCCCCTAATTCATTAGATTTAGGCGCAGGTAATTTTACTATTGAAAGCTGGGTCTACACTACAGTGACAGGTCAGAGGTGTGTCGTCGGCGCAACTAGAAACTCCGATGGCTCCGGTTCATATATGCTAAATATTAACTACACTGGTGCGCAAGTTAGGTTCTTTTGTAAATACAATGGTGGTACAGTATTAAATTACACTGTAGGTTCTGGGGATTTCCCAACAAATGCTTGGACGCACTTGGCTGCAACGAGGGACGGAGCCAGCCTGCGTGTCTTTATTAACGGCACTCAGGTAGGAACAACCAACACAACTTTAGGTTCCTTCGCCATAGACAATGCTTCGCTTAACGGAAACATTTATTACATTGGCAGAACTACGGATGGTGCAAATGAATTTACAGGTTTTCTTGATGACTTTCGTGTAAGCAAAACCGCCCGTTACACCGCCAACTTCACACCGCCAACCGAACCATTCGCAGATAAAGGACAGTAAAGATGAAGATCGCAAGACTAGATGGATCAACGGTTGGTGAGATAGCTGACCACAAGACACTCTTTCCAAACGTGTCATTCCCCAGCACAGGCCCAGACGCAACATGGCTGGCAGCTAATAGCTGCGCAGAGGTCGTAAAGTTCTTGGCTTTCGATAGTTCAACGCAAAAGAGTGAGGGTACTGCTCCTTACTTGGATGATGGTAAGGTTTATACTCAACGTGTGGTTGACCTATCAGATGATGACCTTGCTTCTCGTACAGCCGCTTTGGAAGCAAGCAACCGTAGCCACCGTGACCGCCTACTGGCTGATACTGACTACATGGCCCTGACAGATGTGCCCATGTCTGCTGAGATGACAGCCTATCGTCAAGCTCTACGAGACATCACAAGCCACGCAAACTGGCCTAATCTAGCCTATCCTGATATGAATGGTGCTGGTGGTGATTGGCCTACTAAACCCTAATGGCAAGTATTACTGAAATCAGAGAGGCGGCAGAAGCAAGTTTGGTTACGTTTATCAGGCTTGTTGCTCCTCAACGTGTACTTGGTAACTGTCATGAGGACGTATGTAAATGGTGGACAAGGCAGGATGCTAAGACCCACCAGCTTCTTTTGTTTCCTCGTGACCACGGTAAGTCAGCTATGGTTGCCTACCGTGTTGCTTGGGAGTTAACAAAGAACCCTACCCTACGGGTGCTGTACATCTCAGCTACTTCTAACTTGGCCCAGAAACAGCTATCATTTATCAAGAATATCTTTGAGTCAGACATACATCAGAAGTATTGGCCTGAACACTTAAACAAAGATGAAAGTAAACGAGAGAAGTGGACAACATCTGAGATTGCACTAGATCACCCAGATCGTAAGAAAGAAGCTATCCGTGACCCTTCTATATTTACTGGCGGTCTCACTACTTCCCTTACTGGGATGCACTGCGACATTGCAGTTCTTGACGATGTTGTGGTATTTGAAAATGCGTATACTGGAGAAGGTCGTAACAAAGTTAAGTCTCAATACTCTTTGTTGTCATCTATTGAAGGTAGTGAAGCGAGGGAGTGGGTAGTAGGTACACGATACCATCCTAAAGATTTGTACTCTGACTTAATGAGTATGGAAGAAGACATCTACTCAGATAAGAATGAGATAGTAGGTAAAGAGTCAATCTACGAAGTTATGGAACGAGGAGTAGAGGACAACGGAGACGGTACAGGTGACTTTCTATGGCCTCGTCAGTTACGGAAAGACGGTAAGTACTTTGGCTTCGATATTAAAATCCTAGCTAAGAAGCGTGGACAGTACCTTGACCGTGTTCAGTTTAGAGCACAGTACTACAACGATCCTACGGACCCTGACAGTCAACCTATTGCTTACGAGAAGTTTCAGTACTATGATCGTAAACATATGACTCGTGAAGGTGGGCAGTGGCACTATAAGGGACGTAAGTTAAATGTTAGTGCAGCTGTGGACTTTGCTTACAGTGTCAGTAAACGTGCCGACTACACCGCCATTGTCGTCATTGGAGTGGACTCTGAAAATAACGTATATGTTTTAGACATTGACCGTTTTAAGACTGATAAGATTTCTGAGTACTTTCGTCACATCCTTGATCTTCTTAATCGTTGGGACTTCAGGAAACTACGGGCTGAATGTACAGCTGCTCAGTCAGCTATCGTATCAGAACTTAAAGACAACTACATCAAGCCGAATGGTCTTGCTCTTAAGATTGACGAGCACCGTCCTAACAGACACCAAGGTTCTAAGGAAGAACGTATTGCTGCTATCCTTGAGCCACGTTATGACAACTTACAGGTCTACCACTATCGAGGGGGTAACTGTCAGGTACTAGAAGAAGAGCTAGTATCCTACAACCCAGCACACGATGACTGTAAGGACTGTCTAGCAGCTGCTGTTGAAGTAGCAATCAAGCCAAGCAGTACAGTAAGACGTACACGCAGTCAAGATAATAATGTAGTATTCCACCCAAAATTTGGTGGTGTTGCATTTTAGCACTTGACATAAAATTTACAGTGTGTTATTATTAACACATAAGCTAGACTAGGAGTCGAAATGGCTGGCACTACTATTGACATTGAAAGCATTATTAATCCACATGCACTAGCTGTGGATATTGCTGATCGTTGGTCCACTTGGAACAGTGCTCGTTCTTCTAAGATTGAAGAATGGAAAGAGTTGCGTAACTATGTTTATGCTACTGACACCCGTACTACAAGTAACAGTAAGTTGCCTTGGTCTAACTCTACTACTACTCCTAAGCTAACTCAGATTTCTGACAACCTTCATGCTAACTATTTTTCTGCCTTATTTCCTCAGAAGCGTTGGTTTCGTTTTGAAGCATCTGACAGCGACTCAGACATAAAGATTAAACGGGACATTATTCAAGCGTACATGCAGAATAAGTTAAGTCAGTCAGACTTTGTAAACACTACAAGTAAACTAATCAATGACTACATCCAGTACGGTAACTGCTTTGCTACTGTTGACTATCAACGTAAGGTAACTGAGTTTGAAGATGGTGATCGTGTAGTTAACTACGTTGGTCCTAAACTTGTTCGTATTTCCCCGTTTGATATTTGTTTTAACCCAATAGCTGCTGAGTTTGCAGATACCCCTAAGATCATTCGTTCTGTCTTGACCTTGGGTGAAGTGCAACGTATGGTTGATACGTCTGTTGATAAAGAGTATATGTCTGACATCTTTAATAAGATGCTAGGTAACCGTGGCGCAGCTAAGGGTAACGACATTGACGTAAATAAATCAGAAGGTTTTGTTGCTGATGGTTTCTCAAATCTTACAGATTACTTTGAGTCAGACTATGTAGAAATTCTTACTTTCTACGGTGACATCTACGACACAGAAAGCGGTAAGTTTGTAAACAATCGTGTTATAACAATTGTTGATCGTGCGTATGTTTTGTCTAATGAAGAGAACCCTAGCTACTTAGGTCGTGACCCTATCTTCCATGTAGGCTGGCGTGACCGTCCTGATAACCTGTACAGCATGGGTCCACTAGATAATCTTGTAGGTATGCAGTACCGCATTGACCACCTAGAAAACCTCAAGGCGGATGTCTTTGATCAGATTGCTTACCCTGTCTTGAAGATTCGTGGTGACGTAGAGGACTTTGACTTTGAGCCGAATGCCCGTATCTACTTAGGTGACGAAGGTGATGTAGGTTATCTTGTACCTGACAGCACAGCACTTAATGCTGACTTTCAGATTAGAGAAATAGAAGCTAAGATGGAGATGATGGCTGGTGCTCCTCGTGAAGCTATGGGTATCCGTAGTGCTGGTGAGAAGACAGCTTTTGAAGTCAACCAGCTTATGACAGCTGCTGGTCGTATCTTCCAACACAAGACTGCTCACTTTGAACGTGTGTTTCTTGAGCCTATCTTAAATGCTATGCTTGAGGTATCTCGCCGCAACATGGACTACGAGGATACAGCTAAGGTCTTAAACGAAGATACTGGTTTGTACTTTTTTACACAGATTACTCGTGATGACATCAAGGCTAACGGTAAGATCGTACCTATGGGTGCTCGACACTTTGCTGAACGTGCTCAACGTGTACAGAACCTTACTACCATGTATCAAATTAAAGCCTCCGATCCTAGCATTGGCTCACACCTTTCAGGTAAAGAGTTTGCTCGTTTGCTTGCAGATGAGTTAGGTGAGCCAGCATTGTTTGGTGAGAACATTGCAGTGTCTGAACAACTTGAGACACAGAAGGTTGTCACAGAGGCTCAGGTTGAGTTTGAAGCAGAGCAAGAGGAAAAGGCTGAACGAGGTATGCAGGAACTAGAACCTGCACCTGAGCAAGCCCCTGAGGAGCCTATTGAATGAAGGCAGCTTGGTTCAAAGACTGTAAGACAAAGAAAGAAAAAGAAGCGGTAGCACAAACATTGCAGTCCCAGAGAGAGGGACTAGACCGCCTCAAAGAAATCCTAGAGCCTATGCTAAAGGATACTACCCCTGCCGCAGACTATGACTCACCATCGTGGGCATACAAACAAGCAGATCGCAACGGGTTCAATCGAGCAGTGACCACTGTGTTGGACCTTATTAACTTAGACAAGGAATAATAATGAGTGTATTTTCTGAGGAACAGGTGACCCCTGTTGAGCAGAGTGAACAAGTATCAGCCTTTGAGGAACCAACCAGTCCCTCAGTCTTGGGTGATCTTGTGGGAGAAGGACGTAAGTTCAACGATGTTGAGGCTTTAGCAAAAGGAAAGCTGGAAGCAGATCGTTTTATCGAACAGATGAAACAAGAGAATGCTTCTTTGAAAGCAGACCTAGAAAAGCAAGCATACAAACTTGGAGTTACAACTAAGATGGAAGAAATGGCCTCGGCACCCACAACCGAACTTCTTGATCCCAATAATAACAATAGTGGCACTACGAATACAGCTAATACCCAGCCAAGTTCGAGTGAAGCAGACATTGAGAGCCTAGTTGAACAGACCCTGAGAAAGCGAGAGCAGGAAAGTGTTGCTAAAAATAACATTGCTCTAGTTGAATCGGAACTTGCACAAGCCTACGGAACAGAAGCAGCAGCTGCCGTGCAGCAGAAAGCTAATGAACTAGGGCTACCGATGGCAGAGTTACAAGGTATGGCTGCAAAGTCACCAGCTGCGTTTATGCAGTTGATGGGTAAGTCAGCACCTCGTTCTAATCCATTAGTGCAGGGGAGCATTCGTACTGAGGGTTCTACAATGCAAGCATCCTCTGAGAAGGACTTTGGTTATTACCAAAAACTTCGCAGGGAAAACTCGACAGAGTACTATAAACCGTCTACTCAGCGACAAATGATGGCAGATGCCGAACGTCTGGGTGACAGATTCTATTGATAAAGGAAGAGAACAATGGCTGGTAATACAGTAGCTACTCTCGCATTAGCCAAACGTGCAGAAGTTTGGGGTGCAGAGCTTAAGGAAATCTTGCGGGATGAACTGCAAGGCATGAAATACGTTAACTGGTTGAATGATTTCCCAGATGGTGATACATTCAAGATCCCATCTTTGGGTGATGCAACCGTTAACGACTACACTGAAGATGCGGCAGTCACATACGATCCGATTGATGATGCGCAGTTTACATTCACCATCACTGAGTACCTTCAGGCTGGTAACTACATCACTAACAAAGCGATGCAGGATGTTTACTACTCAAACCAAATCATGTCGCAGTTCGTGCCTCTGCAAGAACGTGCTTTGATGGAACGTCTTGAGACAGACATCATGGCTCTGGGTGGTCAGCAAACAGTAGACAACGGTAACGCAATCAATGGCGTTGACCACCGTATGCTGGGTTCTGGCACAGGTAACAAGATTGCCGTTGAAGACTTTGCTAAGGCACTCCGTGCTTTGAAAACTGGTAAAGTTCCACAGCGTAACCTCGTTGCTATTGTTGATCCGTCTGTTGAATTTGAGATGAACACATTGTCTCAGTTGACAAACGTATCTAACAACCCACGTTGGGAAGGTATTGTTCGTGATGGTATCGCAACTGGCATGTCCTTTGTTGCTAACATCTACGGCTTTGATGTATACACATCGAACTACCTGAAAACAGAAACTGCTGAAACTATCGGCGGTACAACTGTTAACAACGCAATCACCAACATGTTCTTCTCTGCGGATCAGACAGTGTTGCCTTTCGTAGGTGCATGGCGTCAGATGCCAAACGTGGACACAGAGTACAACAAAGATTACCAGCGTACAGAGTTTGTAACTACTGCACGTTATGGTATGAAACTGTACCGTCCAGAGAACTTGGTTACAGTTATGACTGCGCCGTTGGCGTAACATAATTACAAGGGGAGGGGAGAAATCTCCTCCTCTTACTTTTTATACTTGACAACTATTTTACTTGTGTGTATAATAGTCTTAACAAGTCCCCCCGGTAAGGATAACATAACATGGCTAACGTAGAACATTCATCATTAACAGGTAGTGCATTACACGAACCTAAGGGTGTAGCCACAGCCAACAGTGGTGAAGCATACGTTGCTAACGGTTCTGGTAGTGGGGTATGGCAACGTATTCACCGTCACCTTGGAGCAGCTACAGCATTCTCTGCTACTTCTCCTTTTGCTTACACTCTTGATACAGACATTGTTGAAAAGTTTCTATCCTTTCCAGTAGACTCTTCGCATGTAAGAGGTTTTACTGTAGTAACTTCTCCTAATTTACGGTTTCGTTACGATGACCCTACAGAAGTAACATCTTTGATTAACCTCACAATGTCATCTTCACAGGAATCCGGTAGTTCAAAAGATGTAGAGTGGGCTTTGTTTAAGAACGGTACGGAGATTGGTGGATCAAGGGCTATTCGTTCTATTTCTTCGGGTTCTTGGGGTTCTATCTCTGTTACTGCTGTTATCTCGTTAGCTCAAAATGACTACATTGAAATTAAAACTAAAGCGAATGCTGACAATGTTGACGTAAACTATGCCAACATCTACGTCTCTATTATTGGAATGAGTGCATAACATGAAGATGACTCTCCTCGAAATGGTTCAGAACATCTTATCCGATATGGATTCGGAGGAGATCAACAGTATTTCTGATTCAAATGAAGCTGAACAGATTGCTAAAGTAATTGAGAATACTTACTTCAATCTTATCTCTACTCGTATTATTCCTGAACATGCTCAAACAATTAAGTTAGTTTCGTACTCTAGCTCCGCCAGACCTACTCACTTTTCCTTCCCTACTCGTGTAAAGAACATTGAGTTTTTGGACTACAACGTATCTGAGAAGGTAGGTGGGGTAGAGTACAAACGCCTTACATACTTAGAGCCAGATGCTTTCTTTGGTTTGTCAGACAAGCGGGACAGCCTTGCTTCTAATGTTGTACAGGTCAATGATGTACAGGCAGACAGTATACTACTTATCCGTAACGATGTAATGCCTGAGTACTACACATCGTTTGATGACGAGAACATCGTACTGGACTCCTACAAATCCACCATCGACAGCACACTAACCTCGGCTAAGACACGAGCATACGGTACAAAGTACCCTGTCTTTGATTCCTTTTCAAACACATTCACTCCTGACATTGATGATGTAATGTTCCCGTACCTCCTAGCTGAAGCTAAATCTACAGCCATGTCCTTGTTTAAATCAGGTGCTGATCCTAAGATTGAACAGTCAGCTAGACGCCAGAAGGTTTATGTACAGAATGATATGCACAAGGTCAACAAGGGAAGGCCAAATAACAACTATGGTAGACGTTAATTTAATCAAGAGTGAAGACGGTCAACAAGTAAAAGTAGTAAGTGACAAGACTGAAAAACCTCTAGTAGTATATAAACCTCAAGACGGTTTTAAGTTTTACGCAGTGAAGTACGAGAACGGAGCACAGGTTCCATCAGAACTAAGTGGACGATGGACAGGTATTAGCTCTGCACTTAATGCAGTGACTGCTCACCTAGAACATAAGAAGCAAACTCCTCGTAAGGCCGTTAACGACAGGTACAAGGCCCGTAAGGCCAAGAAGGAAGAACTGAATGCCACAGAGCCTGATCCAGAGAACGGTTAACACCTTTGTTAAAGGTCTCATCACTGAGGCTTCTGAGCTTACGTTCCCTGAGAATGCTTCAGTGGACGAACTTAACTGCGCCTTGGAACGTGATGGTACACGGCGTAGGCGTAAGGCTCTTACATTAGAAGACAACCATGTTCTTTCAGATGTTGTTGTACCTCAAGGTGCTTTAGTACAAACACTGGACTGGTACAACGTGGCTGGTCAACCTAACCTAGAGTTCCTCGTAGTACAGGTAAACAATATTCTTTACTTCTATGAGAAGTCTACAGACCCTTTGTCAGCTAACAAGTACTCAGGGACAGTTAACTTGAATACTTACTCAGCAAGTAACAACCTTTCCCCTTCAGAAAACCGTGTTCAAGTTACAGCCCTTAACGGGGCTTTGATTGTTGCATCACCAGCAATTAATACTTTCTATATTCAATTTAATACTTCAACTGAAGCATTTACAACTACAGCTATTAACTTCAAAGAACGTGACTTTGAATGGCAGGGTACAGACTTTGAAATTACAAATGAGTACTTTGCAAATGATGGTGGCCCCTCTGTTAGACGTATCTACGATGCAAAGAACGTAGGCTGGGGACAAGGTGGTGGGCCTTCTACTTATACGTTTGCTTTAACTCACGCTTGGTACGCAGGTAAAGATGCTAACGGAGTATTTAACGCAACAGACTGGGAAGAGATTTATTCTGGTTCATCTCTTGCAGCCAATGGTCACTTCGTAGTTGATGTCTTTAACAAGGTACGTTCTGGTCTGACTACTGAAGTAGAGACAGGTAGGTTCCGTACAGTAGCCGCATACGCAGGTCGTGTATTCTATTCAGGTATCGACTCAGCTAAGAACGGTGGTAAGGTTTACTTCTCCAGACTCGCTGAGAGGCTTGCTGACGTAGGTAACTGCTATCAGGTGTATGACCCTACCTCAGAGATCATTAGTGACCTGCTGGACACTGACGGTGGTGTGGTAAGTATCCCTGATGCACATAACATTCGTAAGCTCCACGTTATCGGTGCTTCTTTATTGGTGTTTGCTGAGAACGGTGTGTGGGCTGTTGCTGGTGTTGACAACGTGTTTCGGGCTACTGAGTACGCCATCACTCGTATTAGTGACGTAGGCTTAGTAAACGAAAACTCCTTTACAGTAGCAGATGGGTTACCTGTTTGGTGGAGTAAGACAGGGCTACACGCAATTCAACAAGGTGAATCACTAAACGTACCTACTGCTCAAAACTTATCACTCTCAACCATACAGACTTTTTGGGACAACATCTCAAACGAGAAGAAAGCTCAGGTCCATGTTGAGTTTGACAAAGTAAATAACAGAGTGTTCTGGTTTTATCCTGACAACGATGAAACAATAGACTACAAGTATAACAATATCCTAGTTATGGACCTAGCCTTACAGGCTTTCTACCCTTGGCGGATAAAAGATCAAGACGCAGATACAAGTTATGTAATAGGTACATCGTACTTCGCAGGTCTTGGGGCTACTTCTACAGAGACACAAGTAGTAAATGGTGCAGACACTGTTGTTAACGGTGCAGACGATGTAGTTGCTACATTGTATCGTGACTACTTACAAGGTGACAGTGAGATCAAGGTTCTGGTCCGTGATGGTGCAACAGGTAAGATGACCTTTGCTACATTCCGTGGAGATACTTACCTTGATTGGGGTGAAGCAGACTATAAGAGTTTTGCTGAAGCAGGTTACGATTTCATGGGAGACATGACAACCTTTAAGACTGCACCTTACGTCACAACGTACATGCGAGTTACTGAGGATGGTTACACTGCCTCTGGTTTAGGTTATGAGTTCATCAATCCATCTAGCTGTTTGATGTCTGTGTCATGGAACTTAAATAAAGCTAACAGCACACCTCGTGAGATTTACAAACTCAAGGATGTTCCTGTTGTGGACCCTAATAATCTAGGCTCTATCAACTACCCCTCAGACACAGTAGTCACTAAATCAAAAGTTCGTGGTCGTGGACGTTCAATGAAACTTAGGTTCGAGAGTGCAACAGGTAAAGACTTTCACCTAGTAGGGTATGAGGTACTTGGTGGTAAAAACAACACCTACTAAAATTAGAGAAGCAACAGAAGAAGATGCACTAGACTGTTTAATCCTCTTCAAACAATTTCACAAAGAGTCTAAAGTACCTTACTCGTGGGATGTAAAGAAAACACAAGAAGTTTTTCTTCAGACATTACCATTAGAGAACTTCTGTACTTTTGTAGCTCAAAAAGATGAAGATGTAATTGGCTTTATTTGTGGTATGTACTCTCAACCTTTATTCTCATCTGAGAATATAGCTACAGAAGTTGCTTGGTTTGTTAACAAAGAGTATAGAAATAGTAGTGCTGGATTTAAGTTAATGAAAGCATACGAAGAGTGGGCTGTCAACAAAGGTGTCAAGTATATAGGCATGACTTACCTTGAAGATATTACGGACCTCTCAGAAATCTATGAGAAAAAGGGTTATGTGAAAGCTGAGACCCAGTACATGAAGGAATTCTAAAATGGCAGTCTTTACTACTTTAGCAGCGACAACCGCACTTACTGCTACAGGTGTAGCAATTGCAGGTACAGCGATATATGCAGCCGGAATAGGGATAGCCACTTCAATAAAGGCAGGTAAGGCATCTCAAGCCGCCGCCCAAAGACAGGAAAAAGCACAGCAACTACAAGCTAGACGTAAACGCCGTGCAGCTATTCGACAGAATATTCTAGCAAGTGCAAGGGCAAGAGCTTCAGCACAGTCAGCTGGAACAACCACAAGCTCAGGTTTACAAGGTGGTGTAGGTGCAGGTCGTTCCCAACTTGGTGCTGAATTAGGTTTTGGTACACAGATGAGTGGCCTTAGTTCTGAAATCTCAGCTTTTCAAGGACAAGCTCAAAAGTACAGCGATATCTCTAAATTAAGTTTTGGCGTGGCGAAGTTAGCAGCTGGTCAATTTGATTTAGGTAGTCAATTGGACCTTGGTACTATTAGTAAAACAACTTAATAATAAGGAAATACAATGAGCAGCATCGTTTCCTTAGAGGAACTCCTAGCAGATGAAGAGGACTTCTCTCAGGTAGAGCAGAAGAAACCTCTTGATCCCACCTCACCACTGGAAAAGCAGGTGGTTGAGGAACAATCCCTTTTGCTCGAAGTAGACCCAGCCGTTATCTCTGAAGCTCGTCTTGCAGAGGACATGACACACGAGGGGTTGGCTAAACAATTTCCTGACTTGAATGTATTCCTTGAGACACTATACGATGCTGGTGTTCCTATTGAAGAGGCTGGTCGTTTAGCACAGGAACATGTAGACCGTAAGCAGGTAGCTGTTTCTCCTCGTGAGTTTATCTTCTCAAGCATAATGATGGTTGATGACGATACAGTTAACCAAGAAACTCTACGGATGTTAACTAACTACGAGTTGATTAACAAACGTATTGCTGAACGTCTTGAGAAGAATGACCCCTCTACTTTTAAGTGGTTGGCTGCTGGTACTCTGAACACTGCCCGTGACTTTACTATCGGTGTATTTGAGATGCTAATCCGTAAGGACTCTCGTAAGTCTAAAGAGTACGCAGATACTTTGTTCATGGAACCAGAAGAGTTTGATACCTACTGGGAGAATGAACTAAACGATGCAGAGAACAAGGGTCTCTTCAACATCCGTGAGTATGAATCCCTAAGAGATGTTCAAACATTAATTGATAACTTTGGTGTAGACGAGAATGCTGGGTTCAATCAGCTTCTTGCCTTGGCAGACGTAGCCACACTAGGTGTAACTAAAACTGCTACTAGACTAGCCGCAGCTGGTGGACGTAAACTAATTACAGGTTCTGCTGCTACTCGTGAGACTGTAGAGGGAGTTCTAAAGTCTAAGTCAGCATCTGAGGTTATCACAGCCACTAAAGGTGACGTAGCTGGTGCTAAGGCTACAATCATTCAACACAACACAGGTCAGGCTCCTAACTCTGTATCTGGTAAGGCTGGACCTACAACACTAGACCCTAATCCAAACACACCAGTCCCTCATTCAGCCACAGTTATTGAAGGCACTAAAGCCTCCATGCTGTTTGATGACATGTCTAAGATTATGCAGTCACCTTTTGCAGGTAAGGCATTCACACTAGAGAGCCTTAACGAAGCTACTGAGAAAGTAGCTACACGCCTGATGAATAGCTCAACCAACGCCTTCGTTAAACTATCTCGCCGCCGTGCAGAGGATTCAGATAACTTTATTTACTCAGCAATCTTGGGTAAGTCAGAGAATGGTGCAGCCTTCGCCACTAAGAAAGAGGCACAGGAGGCTGTTAACTTTGACCCACGTTACACTCCAGTACGCCGTAATGCAGATGACCTAGAGCAAGGCTATGGCTTGAAGGAAAACAAACGTGGATGGTATCTTAAGTACGAAGAACGTATTGATACTAGCCGCCTAGCTAAAGAGTTAGAGGATGTAACAGTAGACGAGGGCTTCGTTAAACGTGCAGCTGCCCGTCTGTTCTCAGCTGGTCAGACTACAGTTGGTCCTCGTGTAGGGTTTATGATTAACGCAGCTGAAGGTCTTGTTGCTCGTGTAAGTAAGATTGCTGATAAGTCATTTAAAGACATTCGTAGCCTTAGTAAACAGGAATACGAAGAAGTCAACAAGGTCATGACACGTTACCGTGATAGACCTGAGGGTGATGCTCAAGAGAACCTAGCTGCACAACGGGGTGCTCCTAGTTCTAACAAGTTTGCTACTGACTTTTTCCAAGTTAATGGTAAGGCTCCAACTGAAAAACAATTGACTGCCTACCGTGCTCTTACTGACTTCAACAATGCAGCTTGGAATGTAAAAGCTACTGAGATTTTAAAGAATGTAACTAATCGTGGTGGATGGGCAGTCACTATCAATACAGGCTATGACGGTATCGGTGTGATTGCTAAGGCGGCAGACGATGACGTAGTGTACAGTAGACTACAGGGCCGCATTAAAGGTGCTCAGACAGCTGACAGAGTGGTTTACAAACTAGACCAGCCTTACCAAACTCCTGACGGTACAAACTACCAGTATGTCACAGACGTAGTGGATGCTCGTATTCCTCAGAAGTCTGATGTATTAGGTTACAATGTAGGTGGTTCACGAAACAACGAGACCCTTAACTTCTTTGTCGGCTCTGTGTTTGAGCCTACCCTCGCTGGTGGTAAGAAGGCAGCAAAAGGTTTCCGTACCCTGATAGGTTCTTTTAGTGCTAAGGAAGCTGACAAAGCTGCTAAAGAACTAAACAACATCGTAGATGTCCTGTCACCTATCTTTAAAGCTACAGGTATTAAACACATCAAAGACTTGGGTATCTCAGGTGATGACCTTACTCGCATCAATGCTGTTATCGTAGCAAATAACTCTTGGAATCCTTCCTCAATTAAGAACTTTGAGGACTTGAAGTTGCTGGCTACTAAGCACGATGAGTCCTTTACAACTAAGTTTGATGTTAAACGTAGGGACCAGAAGGTTGATGCTGAGATCGTAGATGGTCAAGGCATGTCTGTAGGTGAATATCAGTCCATGCGGGTGTCCCGTAAACGTGGTGATGCTCCTCTCTTAGAGTACGGTGGTGCTCGTGTAGGCAATCAAGACCCTATTACTAACATCGTAGAACAGTTTGAATCGTCTGCCTACCGTTACACTCATTATAAAGCAACTCAGGCTGCTGTCAATGGCTGGGTTCTAAAGGCTAAGAGATTAGGTAACGTAGAGTTTGATGGTCCTATACCTTCTAACCCAGAAGACTTCATCCGACTTGCCCGTATCAAGGGAGGGAAGGGGTCTAAGTCAGTAGATGCTGACATGCGTGACCAACAGGACGTAATCAAACGGCGTCTAGGTCTACACAAAAGGGCTGACAAAGAGAATACACTTTACACTATGATGGCTCAGAGCCTGTATGACGAGGGTGTGTTCGGTTTCGGTAAAGGTTTGAAGACTAAACCTGAGGACTGGCTTGGTGGTGCAGCTGGTCGAGCCAGAGCATTTGCTTTCCACCTCAAGATGGGTTTCCTTAACCCTGACCAGATGGTTCTTAACGCTTCACACGTTGCACAGATTATGGCAATCTCACCCAAGGCTGGTGCAAAAGCTACAGCTGCTACCCCTGTCATTGCTCACTTGATGTTGAAGACACCTAAAGCTGCTGCTAAAGACATTGATGCAATGTACTCCAATGGTTTTGCTGGTATGACCAAGCAAGAACTGCTAGATACTGTACGTTACATGCGTGAGTCAGGCCGTGACATTATCGGTACGTCTGTTTTGGAACGTAGTGGTGCTACATTCAACAGTAATCAAACAAAAGCATCTGAACTTTTAGAGATGGGTCTTACACCGTTTAAGATTGGTGAACTTTATGGACGTATTGCAGCCACAGCTACAGCTGTTGTTGAACACGGTGCCAAGAAAGTATCGGATGATGTCTTTAGTGAGACAGGTTTACAGTATGTAGCAAATCGTGAACAGGTTCTTACATTCCGTATGACATCTGGGCAGAAAGGTGCTTACCAAGAAGGCCCGATCTTGGGTCTAGCTACACAGTGGATGTCCTACACCAACCGTTTCTTGGATAACATCATGCTTGGTCGTGATTTAACCAAAGCAGAACGTGCTCGTATGTTAGCAACCAACACTGTGATGTTTGGGACACGGGGTATGGGCTTCACTCCACGAGTAACAGCTGCAATGGTCGCTATGGGGATTGACCCTGAGGACCAGAACTCCACAGCTACCCTGAATGCTGTAAAGTTTGGCCTGTTTGACTGGGTTCTCTCTCAAGGTGTAGGAACAGACGTATCGTTAGGTACACGGATTGCTCCTTTGGGTGGTCTTGTTCAGCAATACACTGAACTATTTGCTGAAGACCCAGCCTGGTCTACATTAGGTGGCCCATCTGTTCAGATTGGTACTGAAGGACTATCATCTCTAAAGAACACTCTTTCTGCATTGCTTGGTGGACACAACCAAGTAGCAGCTGAAGAGTTTACAGTGATGATGCGTAACGTAAAGTCGGTAGACATCTACTCTAAAGTTGTTGAGTTGATTGAAACTGGCGAGTACCGTAGTAAACGCCGTAGTCTTGCAGGTGAGTTTACAGAGGAAGAGGTTGATCTGGGTTTTGTATCCTCTATCATTGCGGGTGCTACCCCAATGAAAGTCCTCAATCACTACGATGCCAAGGATATTTCCTACAAAGAGGATGCTAAGTTCAAGGATGCTCGTAAACGCATTGATACTTGGGCATCTAAAGGTTTGTCCTTGATTGAGACAGGTGATCCTGCTAAAATAAAAGAAGGTAAGGAGCTTTACAATGATGCTCTTAACCTGATAGAAGACGGTGGCTTCTCAATAGAGAACCAAACTAAGTTATACAGAGCTATTGTACGACTAGACACCATGACCGATCTAATTAAACGTGCTCGTGGTCAGTCGGCAGGTTCACAAATTACAGCACAAGCTGCTCAAGGAGAATAAGATGCCCTTTACACTAGACCAAAACGTATCGGGTGCAGCCGCAGCACCTCAACCAGTTCAACAAATCTCGAACACCTCAATTGCTGCTGGTGTCGTGGGTAGTTTGTTGGATGTAGGTGCCTCATTTGCTGGAGCACAGACAGCTCCTCCTACAGCTACACAGTCTGACAGGGATAGAGTAGCCTTTGGTAGCCTTTTGACAAAAGTGAAGCAACGACAAGCGGCTGGAGAAAGTCTTGATGCAATTGCGGAAGACCTTGCTCCTTCTTTTGCTACTTTAGGTTTAAACGATGAAGAAAAGTCTGTCGTAACTAACTTGTTCGGAGAAGATATTTTCTTTGTACCCAAACAAGCCCCATCTTTGGCAGATATTAAGGTTGACCAATTCACTCAGAACTCACCAGCCTTTCAAGCAGGGTATGTTCAACAAGAAATAGAAAAGGCAAAAGCAAATGGGGAAAGTATCTCCAATGAAGTAGCTGCTCAACGTGCAATAGAAACTTATTCAGCCTTTCAAGTAGCTGCTAATGC
>Ga0213868_10002907_pt1 | contig 16212 bp, 16 predicted proteins | sample PICome_9_FD_160087 | JGI IMG/M metagenome (GOLD analysis project Ga0213868, IMG submission 160087) | Coastal seawater microbial communities near Pivers Island, North Carolina, United States - PICO127 | ecosystem: Environmental > Aquatic > Marine > Coastal | place: USA: North Carolina...
GTAAATCCAATGATATTACGGAAGCGCTGCTCTTCGACTTCGAGCAGGCCCTATGTGATTACCTCTCGGAGGTACACAGCAATGGGTTGCCCTTCGTGGAGATACCAAGGTATGAATTCAATTAATCGACGACCATGACTCCACTACAACGCATACCCACTGCAGAAGATTTAAAGGCAGTACAGGATCGAATCGCTCCTTATGTTCATAGAACCCCTGTTTTTCAATCTCAGAAATTTAACGACCGTGTTGAAAGCGACTGCGTATTCAAAGGCGAACACCTACAAAAAACCGGTGCATTCAAAGCTCGAGGCGCCATGAATGCTGTACTGGTTCATAAAGAACATGCAAAGGGAAGCGGATTTGTAACGCACAGCTCCGGCAATCACGGGGCCGCCTTGGCTTGGGCTGCAGCAAATATTGGTGAGCAAGCATACATCATTATGCCCAGCAATGCCCCGAAGGCGAAAATTGAAGCTGTGCGGAGCTATGGTGGAATCATCGAATTCTGTGCCCCTACTTTAGCTGCACGTGAGCAAACAGCGAAAGCGGTGCAAGAAAAAGAGGGCGCTTTTTTCATACACCCCTACGACAACTATGATATTATCGCTGGACAGGCAACAGCAACAATGGAATTACTCGATGAACATCCCGATCTAGAATACCTCTTTGTGCCTGTTGGCGGCGGCGGGTTACTGTCCGGGGCGGCTCTTGCAAATGCCTACTTTGGCTCAGCGAAGCTTATAGGATGTGAGCCCACAAATGCTTCCGACGCACACGAGAGTTTTTACAGTGGGCAGTGGGTTCCTGTGACAAATGCCGATACCATTGCCGACGGGTTAAAGACCTCCTTAGGGAAGCGAAATTTCCCCATTATTCAATCCCATGTCGATGAAATTTCGCTCGTTACTGAAGAGGAAATTACGGAAGCTTGGCACTTCGTTTTAGCGCGGTTGAAACAATTCATTGAGCCTAGCGCAGCAACCGGAGTGGCAGCATGTCTTAAGAAATCGGCTCGAGGAAAAACGGGAATTATACTTTGTGGAGGCAATATGGACACCCAAAAATGGGCACTACGATAAGTTTAGAGCCACTAGGATACGTCTATTTGCTATACGCTGAGCAATTCCTGTACGTTTGTATTGCTAACCAACAAACCTAGGAGTTACTCCTAAAGAGGCATCGTCAAAACGACGGTGCCTTTTTCTTTTTTGAACAAGGTTGTTACTGTCCAAGACTCTGGCATTTTACTCCGAGATTTATTGAACGCCATTCGGTCTTTGATCAGCTGCAGTCCATGTCCAGTCCCTCCTTGTGTAGTGTATTCCCCGTATCCGGAATCTTCAACTGTCAAGGTTAATAGTTCTTCGGAAGAAATCGCTTGGATATGAATACTTGGTGATACTCCTCCTTCATGACCGGCGTATTTAAAACTGTTTTCAACGAGCGGCTGAAGCAAACCCGTGGGAATACGCACTTTGAGCAGTTCTTTAGGGATGTTAATAGTCACTGCGACGTGCGCATAGGATCCCTTTTTCTGTAGCGTGATATAGGCATGCAATTGCTTTATAACGGAACCCAATTCTATGGTCTGATCGTCCTGTTCTTCTAGAAGGGAGCGCAAAAATTGGCCCAAGTCGGATAAATATTCCTGAGCCTGCTCAATAAGCTCCTGGTTCAGAAAAGCGCTAACATTGTTTAATTGGTTAAAGAGAAAATGAGGGCGAATAGTATTCTTGTAATTCTCTAAAGCCAATTCCGCTTCTTGCTGACTCAATTTTGCTCGAGCCGCCATGATTCGACTGCGGTAGTTTACAACTATTCCTATCAACACCACCACAAATAAGATCACGGTTACACTCAAGGCCGTTTTCCGCAACCTTGCCTCGCGTTGGTATCCATAAATTTCAGTCTGTCCACGGGCTAGCTCAAAGGCTAAAAACTTGCTCTGACCTTCATCTACCGCGGCCAGGGCCCTTTTATTCGCACCTACCTCAGCTTTAAGTGCCATCTCCTTCGTTTCGCCTAGCAATTCGTAATCCGTCAATTGTTCCCTTGATTTCGCCTCTAAAGACCAAAATTCTTCGCCCTGTGCAAAACGAATACAGCGTGCCAAAGCGGGTTGGTCCAAGGCATTTAAATTCAAAGCTCTGAAATAGATGTTCTTTTTATCTACAATGTCAATCGTTCTGTCAATCAGTTCTAGGGCCAGTGTGATCAGCGTATCAACAGCCGTAGAATCACGACCTAGCTTCTGCAAAGCCTCTGCGCGCACTGCATATGCTTCACTGGGATTGATTCCACCGTCAACTTGACGACATATAGCCAAAACAGAGTCGCTGTACCTCAAGACTTCTTCATAACGTCCGTAATCCAGTAGATAGGTAGTGTAATTTCCTGCAGCTGTAGCCCATCCTTTTAGGTTACCTGCACGAAGACGCATGGTCTCTTCTGAAATCGCTAATATTTCTTCCCCGGCGCCTAATGACCAATAGGCGTGTGCCTTGAGCAATAAAATTCGTTTGATTCCTTCTTTATTATCTGTAGAGCGAAAAAGAAGTTCTGCACGTTCTAAATAGGTTAAGGCTTCAAAATTCACTCCTTTTCGTACGATCTCACGTGAAACAAGATACGATCCCCAAGCTTCCTCTGTCTCATCATTACTCGCTAACAAGGCAGATACCAGTGCATCCTGAGCAGCAGATTCCTGGTGTATATCGAAAGCCTCGCGAACCGATGTTGGTACTTCCGTTTGTTCCGTCTGTGAACACCCTAACCAAAGTATAGAAAGCGTAGTAATGAAAAGAAATTTATGCATCGTTACCTAAGGCTTTTAAACGGGCCTTCGCGGCATCCAGTTGTGTTCCATCAGTTAGAACGATATGGGCAGGATTACCGTCCTGGATGGAGGCAATCAAAGCGCGTTGTACTACTATGCTTTTGTGAATACGAACAAATCCATCGCTCAGCACATCAGTGAAGCTTTTCAACGTTCGCGCCGCTAGGTGGTGTTCACCGTTCGTCAACACTACCTCTGTATAATTACGCTGCCCACGCAGAAAAGTGATGTCAGACTCTGGCAACTCGCGAAAAGTACCTTTTAAGAGCAGTTTTATCTTTAGTTCCTGTTGCACCTTCACAGGAACTAAAGATTCCACTTTTGCCAGGGCTTGCTGTAAACGCTTTGGAGTGATCGGTTTTAAGATGTAATCAACCGCCGTTTCAAAAGCCTCTAAACTGTAATGTGAATGCGCCGTAACGAACACTATATTTCCTACATCGGGCTGTATTCTTTTCGCTACATCAAGCCCCATGGCAAGCGGCATCTCCATATCCAAAAAAACCAATTCTGGAGCGTTGTTTTCGCACCACAATTCAAATTCTCGGTACTGGGTAAATCCTTTCACCTCTGCTTGCGGCAATAATTTTTCCAGTTGAAAAACCATTCCCCGGACAGCGATAATTTCATCGTCTAAAACTCCTATGTGGCGGAGGTTTTTCACTTTTGATAGCCGCTAAGCATTCGAGCGACATACTTTCCTATGATGTCAAATTCTAAATTGATTCTATCGCCCACCTTTAAATGATGGAATACCGTATGCTCATAAGTATAGGGGATGATGGCAACACTGAAGCCTCCGGCTATGGAGTCGACTACAGTTAGTGATGTTCCGTTCACAGTAATGGACCCTTTTTCTACTGTAACATTACCTAATGAGGGGTCGTACGTAAATGAAAAAATCCACGATCCATCTTCTTCGGTAATGGAAGTACAATGGCCAATTTGGTCCACGTGCCCCTGAACAATGTGGCCGTCTAAACGTGCGCCCATCGTCATGCAACGCTCTAGATTAATAGGGTCGTCTTCCTTTAAATCACCGATAGCGGTTTTTGCGATGGTCTCCTCAATGGCTGTTACGCGGTACGTTCGGTCACCAAAGATTTCTACCACGGTCAAGCAAATGCCATTGTGGGCAACGCTTTGATCAATTTTTAACCCGCTTGCGAGATCTGAAGTAACATATAACTCAAGGTTTCCTCCGCTCTTTTCGACCTTAGCAACCTTGCCTAATTTTTCAATAATTCCAGTAAACATGAAGGGTTCTTTGTGGTTGGTTAAAATAGTACATTTGACACTAAATGAATGACGCAATGAAAATCACAACATACACTCCTGATTACAATGGCAGCATCGCTATTGTTTATACCGAAACCAAAGAACTTTCTCAACACTTAAACCCGGCGCAACTCGATCGCGTTCGTGCACTGGGCGAAAAGTTTGAAGAAAAATGGTTGGAGGTTCAAGCGGGCACAGATACTGCTTGGGTGTATAAAATTGGAAACGCTATAGATGCTGATGCACGTGCAGAAAAAATGCGTCAAGCAGGTAATACGTTGGTCCTTAAGGCGAATGCTGCATACCTGGACCGCATTGCGATTTTAGGCGTACACGTACCACATGTGTCCGAAGGAGCCATTCTGGGCAATTACCAGTTCCTTCGCTACTTCTCGGACAGTCATAAGCGTAAAAATTCCATGGCCCAATTGTTCGTTTCAAAAGAAGATGAACAGACCCTTGCTCCCATTGCTATTGCAACTATGGGTGCACTCTTTGCGCGTGAATTAGTGAATACTCCCGTTATTGACTTAACAGCTACGGACCTCGCAAACCAAGCTAAAGAAGCGAGCAAACGTCACGGTTTTTCGATAGAAGTCTTAGAGAAAAAACAGATCGAAAGCCTCAAGATGGGTGGATTATTGGCCGTGAATTACGGTTCTCCTGAACCTCCCGTGTTCATCATCATGGAACACAAGCCGAAAAATGCAACCAATGAAAAACCGCTAGTATTAGTCGGTAAAGGAGTGGTCTACGATACTGGTGGTTTGAGCCTCAAGCCATCTAACTTCATGGACGATATGAAATCTGATATGGGAGGTGCTGCCGCAGTTATTGGAGCAATGAGCGCTGCGGCAGAAGCTAATCTTCCAGTGCACATTATCGGTCTCGTCCCTGCAACGGATAACCGCCCCGGAGGCAATGCCGTTACACCAGGTGATGTCATTACCATTTCAGACGGCACCAGCGTGGAGGTCATGAATACAGATGCTGAAGGCCGATTAATTTTATCTGACGCCTTGGTGTATGCAAAACGCTACAATCCTGAATTAGTAATCGATCTCGCTACATTGACTGGAGCAGCGGCAAGATCTATAGGTCGCTATGCAATTGTTGGTATGGGTAATGCGCCGAAAGAACGTATGATCGCACTTCAAGAAAGTGGGTACCGCACGCACGAACGCGTCGTAGAATTTCCGTTCTGGGATGAATACAAAGACTTGCTAAAAAGCCCCATTGCAGATATGAAAAACATAGGAGGCGCTGAAGCGGGAGCCATTACTGCGGGTAAATTCCTCGAGCACTTCACTGATTATCCTTACATTCACTTAGATATCGCTGGCCCCGCATTTTTAAAATCGCGCGCCGGCTACCAAGTCGAGGGTGGAACCGGTATCGGGGTCCGATTACTTTTTGACTTCATAAACAACCTGAAGTAACACTATGAGTGACGCTAAAGAAAATACGCCGAATAAATCGAATGCACCAGAAGGCCAGAGTAGAGAGGGTAATGCACGGCGACGAAGTCGAGGCGGTAGAAATAGAAACCGGGGTAAAAAAGAGGGTGAAGCTAAAGATGGGGCAGACACTCAGTCTAAACCAGTAAAGGCTTCAGAAAATGGCCCAAAAGAAGAGGGTAACGGCGGAAATCGAAACAACCGTGGCCGGAATCGAAACAATCGGAATAAACGCAGTGAAGGAAAAGATGTAAAAGCAACTCCGGTAAGTGAAGAAATCCAGTCGGAATACGACTTACAAAATGACCTCTACGATATTGATTTCTCTAGTTCATCGACTGCCGCAGTTTATGAAGAAACTGTACTTGAAAAGCCTGTAATTGGAATCACTTGTGGTGATCTTAACGGCATAGGAATGGAGGTCATCATTACAATGCTGGAAGATACCCGACTCACTGAGTTGTGTACGCCGGTGGTTTTTGCCTCGAGTAAATTGGCCTCTTACCATAGAAATGCCATCGATAAACGCAATTTTCAATTCCGTTTGTGCGATACCATTGGGGACATCAAAGAAGGTGCTAATAATCTCGTGCTGAGCTGGGACGACAATGTAGAAATCACACTTGGTTTACCCACTGACGTGAGTGGTGCATATGCGTTAAAAAGTATTGACGCTGCCATTGATGCTGCTAAAAACGGCAAAATTCACGCCTTGCTGACAGCACCCATCAATAAACACAATATCGCTGCAAGCGTTGAAGGCTTCTCAGGCCATACGGGCTACCTAGCTAAAGAATTTAGCAATGATGTGCTCATGATTCTAGCTTCGGATGTTTTAAAAGTGGCTACGGTAACAGGTCATGTGCCCATTTCCAAAGTAGCGGAAGGCATTACTGAAGCTTCTATCAATAAAGCTATAGTACTGCTTGCACAAAGCCTTAAACGAGACTTTGGCGTGGTAAAACCTAGGATCGCTGTACTGGGCCTAAACCCGCATGCTGGTGAAATGGGAACTATTGGAAGTGAGGAAAAAGACATCATTCGACCGGCAATAGAAAATGCAGAACATAAAAATACGATAGTCAAAGGCCCTTTCCCGGCTGACGGATTCTTTGGGCAAGGCTTTGAATCAAAATTTGACGCCGTTTTGGGGATGTACCATGACCAGGTTTTGGTTCCTTTCAAATCCTTAGCCATGGGAAGTGGAACAAATTATACTGCAGGTCTAGAAATAGTTCGTACCTCTCCTGATCATGGGACAGCTATGCACCTTGCCGGTAAAGGCAAGGCTGATGCCACTTCAATGAGAAATGCGTTATATACGGCGATCGATGTTTATCATGCGAGAAAGGGTTACGATGAAATGACAAAAGATCCACTAAAAAAACAAAGAGAGAAGAGCTAGAAGTTTTCAACAATTTCAATATCTTTGCCCGCTCATTCAGTGATACTTGACCTGTGAAAAAACGCGATTTTGATATTGCCTTTAGAGGCTTAGCGTTAGGACAACACGAGTTCCAGTATGATTTGGATGATACGTTCTTTACGCTCTTTGAATATTCAGATTACCGCGGCTTACGTGGCACAACTGAGCTAAAAATGTTGAAAAGTGAAACGGTTCTAGATTTAGAATTACATTTTGCTGGAAGCATAGAAGTTCCTTGTGACATTACGAATGAAATGTATACACAAGCGCTAAAAAATAGCTTTGTAATGCAAATTAAGTTCGGAGATGAATACAATGATGAAAATGAGGAACTCCTCATTTTGCCGCACGGCAACTACCAGTTTAACGCAGCTCAAATGCTCTATGAATTGGTGGTACTCAGTATTCCATCGAAGCTCTTAGGCCCGAATGCCGGTAATGGTCTTGAAGATTTAATCGAGGAGGAAGAAGACGAAACAGAAGAAAAGACAGATCCTAGATGGGATCAACTAAAAAACTTGTTGAATAAATAATTAAGTAGAGATGGCACATCCTAAACGCAGACAGTCGAGCACTAGAAGAGACAAGCGTAGAACACACTATAAGGCAGCTGATCAGCAATTGGCTATCTGCCCAACCACTGGTGAAGCCCACCTGTACCATCGCGCGCATTGGCACGAAGGTAAGTTGTACTACAAGGGTAAGGTAGTCATGGAAAAGGCTTAAGCCATTCTATAAAAACATTGATTGTTAAAAAAGTAGCTCCATTTTGGGCTACTTTTTCTTTTTTATAACCCTTTAAGTGTTCCACACAGGCTATTTTAGCCCCCTACAACTGAAGAAACCATGAAAGCAGCAATCACCGCTATCGGCGGATACGTTCCAGAATATGTGTTGACCAACGAAGAATTGGCAACCATGGTCGAAACCAATGACGAGTGGATTACTTCACGCACAGGCATCAAGGAACGTCGCATCCTAAAGCCTGAAGAAGGAATGGGCGCATCGTACCTCGCGATCAAGGCTGTTGAGGTCATGAAAAACGAATATGGTGTTACCGTTGACGATGTAGATCTCGTTATTCTCGCTTCAGTCACACCGGATATGCCAGTAGCTATTACCTCGGCGTACATCGCACAAGAAATTGGTGCTACAAACGCCTACGCATTCGACCTGCAAGCAGCTTGTTCTTCTTTTCTTTATGCCGTTAGTAACGCTGCTGCTTACATTGAAAGTGGTAAATACAAGAAAGTTCTAGTCGTAGGATCGGATGTAATGTCTTCCATTGTTGACTATACTGACCGTACCACTTGTATTCTTTTTGGTGACGGTTGTGGGGTAGTACTCATGGAGCCTAACCACGAAGACCTAGGGGTTCAAGACGAAATTCTTAGAACCGATGCAACAGGACGCGATTTCCTCCGCATTGAGGCCGGCGGTTCGTTCCTTCCTCCTTCGCACGAGACTATCGATAAGAAACAACATGCCATTCGTCAAGAAGGACAGAGCGTTTTCCGTTTTGCCGTGAGCCGTATGGCAGACACCTCGGCTGAACTACTCGAAAAAAATAATCTTACAGGTGAAGATGTCGCCTACTTAATTCCACATCAAGCGAATCTAAGAATTATCGATGCTACTGCGCGTCGTATGGAATTGACTAAAGAAAAAGTAGTCATCAACATTCAAAATTACGGCAATACTACATCGGCTACTATCCCGCTAGGACTTTGGGATTACAGGGACAAATTCAAGAAAGGAGATAACATCTTCTTCGCTGCATTTGGTGGCGGATTTACCTGGGGCGCCATGTGGGTTAAATGGGCCATTGATAAAAAATAACTCGTAACTTCATATTCCTAAATACATTTAAAAATGGACTTGAAAGAAATCCAGGCGCTCATCAAATTTGTCGCCAAAAGTGGTGCTCAAGAAGTGAGCTTAGAAACAGAAGATTTCAAGATTAATATTAAAACTGGCCCTGATGCTAGTGAACAGCCTACGATTATCCAGGCCGTTGCACCGCAACAAATGCCTGCTTTAGCAGGAGGAGGAGCACCTGCCTCAGCAGAAGGAGCAGCAGCGGCGCCTACCCCAGCAGAAGCTGACGAAAATGCAAACTACATCACTATCAATTCTCCAATGATCGGGACATTCTACCGTACGCCATCACCAGATCAAGATGCGTTCGTAAAAGTGGGTGATTCGATCAAGCCGGGCGATGTGCTTTGTATCGTCGAAGCCATGAAGCTTTTCAATGAAATCGAAAGTGAAATAAGCGGTAAGATTGTTAAGATTCTTGCAGACGATCAAACTCCAATAGAATACGACCAGCCATTGTTTTTGGTTGATCCTTCTTAATTCAGTTTAAACCTACAAGGTTATGTTTAAGAAAGTACTCATTGCCAACCGTGGTGAGATTGCCCTTCGCGTCATTCGTACGTGTAAAGAAATGGGTATCAAAACGGTTGCTGTTTATTCAAAAGCAGATGCTGAATCCCTGCACGTTCGCTTTGCCGACGAAGCAGTTTGTATCGGACCTGCTGCGTCATCTGAAAGCTACTTAAGCATTCCTAACATTATTGCCGCTGCAGAAATTACGAATGCGGATGCCATTCACCCAGGCTATGGATTCTTAAGTGAAAACGCGAAATTCTCAAGGATTTGTGCAGAGCACGGTATTAAGTTTATTGGTGCTACTGGAGATCAGATCGATAAGATGGGAGATAAAGCGACGGCGAAGGAAACCATGAAAGAAGCAGGTGTACCGTGTGTACCGGGTTCTGAGGGTATTCTTGATTCCCTTGAGCATGCACGAAAAACTGCAAAGAAAATAGGCTACCCAGTGATGATGAAGGCTACCGCAGGCGGTGGTGGTAAGGGTATGCGCGCAATTTTTGCAGAAAGTGAACTGGAGGGTGCTTGGAAAAGTGCACGAAGAGAATCTGCTGCTGCCTTTGGTAACGACGGCATGTATATGGAGAAACTCATTCTAGAGCCGCGACACATCGAAATCCAAGTGATCGGTGATAGTTATGGTAAAGCCTGTCATTTATCTGAGCGCGATTGTTCGGTACAACGTCGTCACCAAAAATTGGTAGAGGAGACGCCTTCGCCGTTCATGACTGATAAGCTCCGTAAGAAAATGGGGGATGCTGCTGTCAAGGCTGCAGAATTCATAGCCTACGAAGGAGCTGGAACAGTTGAGTTTTTAGTTGATAAAGACCGAAACTTCTACTTCATGGAAATGAATACACGTATTCAAGTGGAACACCCAATCACAGAACAAGTTGTTGGCTTCGATTTGATTCGTGAGCAGATCAAAGTTGCTGCCGGAGAAAAAATATCAGGTAAAAACTATTTCCCAGAAATGCACAGTATAGAAGTTCGTATTAATGCTGAAGACGCTTTTAACGACTTCCGTCCATCGCCAGGAATGATTGCTTCGTTCCATGCGCCAGGAGGCCATGGAGTACGTTTGGATACACATTGTTACAGCGGATATATGATTCCACCGTTTTACGATTCAATGATTGCTAAATTGATTGTCACTGCACGCACGCGTGATGAAGCTATTGATAAGCTTGAGCGTGCTTTAGGTGAATTTGTTATTGAAGGTGTAAAAACGACTATTCAATTCCACCAGCAATTGTTACAAAATGAAGACTTCCGCAGAGGTGTTTACACTACGAAATTTATGGAAGATTTCGAATTGGTTGAATAAGCGTTCAAGACAAGATCGTATTAAAAAGCCCGGCGCGTTGCGCCGGGCTTTTTTGTTCTCCCCAATTTTAATTGGTGGTTAAAACAGTTTCCTTGGGGCGTGACAATACGGAGTACCTCCTTTATTGTCGTAATAATCTTGGTGGTAATTTTCAGCTGAATAGAAGGTTGCTGCCGGTAAAACCTCAGTGGCCACATCGTAGCCCTTGGTTTCAAGCAAACCAATGAGTTTTTCAGTAACCTCACGTTGTACCTGATTCTGGAAAAATACCGCACTACGGTACTGCGGCCCTATATCAGGGCCCTGACCATTCCGTTGGGTGGGGTCGTGCGTTTCAAAAAATACGCGTGCGATCTCTTCAAACGAAACCTGCTCCGGATCAAAAACTACATGTACGGCTTCGTAGTGACCCGTACGCTTACTGCAGACCTCACGATAGGTCGGGTTCTTGACCATTCCACCTGTATATCCGCAAGTCGTTGCAAGCACACCTGGTATTTTTTGTAAATAAAATTCTGTGCCCCAAAAACATCCCGATGCTAAGACCGCTACTTCTTGTCCTTCTTCGGGTGCCGGTATGGTGGCCATCGCATATGCGTCGCTCATCTTTTTGTTGGTTTGGGCCGTACAGCTCGCCAGAAAGGCGAACATAGCCATTGCTATTGCTTTAATTCTCATACCTAAGTAACGCAAAAACGACAAAGGTGGTTCGGCTGAAGTACGATCGAATTAAAAATTATCCGATGAACCCTTTTTTAAGCAAGACCTCAGCAATCTGTACGGTATTCGTAGCAGCCCCCTTACGAAGGTTATCGCTAACAATCCATAGGTTCAGGGCGTGATCGGCGGTGAAATCGCGACGTAAACGGCCCACAAATACATCGTCTTTTCCCTCCGCCATGAGCGGCATGGGATAGGTATTGAATTCAGGGCGATCCTGAAGGGTGATGCCCGGAGTGTCATTTAAGATCTTTCGCACCGCATCCAAAGTGAATTCGCGCTCAAATTCTACGTTCACGCTCTCACTGTGTCCGCCCTGCACAGGAACGCGAACGGCGGTAGCGGACAGCTTTATCCCGGTATCGCCAATGATTTTTACGGTTTCCTGGGTCATCTTCATTTCCTCTTTGGTGTAATCGTTCTCGAGGAAAATATCGCAATGCGGAATACAATTGCGGTCAATTTTATACGGGTAAACCATTTGTGGATCTTCGCCAATACGCTCTCCCTCGAGCTGATCAACAGCTGCTTTACCAGTTCCAGTAACGCTTTGGTAGGTGCTTACGATGACGCGCTTCGCCCCAAAAGCTTGGTGCAGCGGATGCAGTGCCATGACCAATTGGATGGTCGAGCAATTGGGATTTGCAATGATGAAGTCTTGAGCAGTTAATGCATCCGCGTTGATTTCTGGTACTACTAATTTTTTGTCGGCATCCATGCGCCATGCGCTCGAATTATCGACAACACGCGTACCAGCCGCGGCAAATTTTGGCGCCCATTCTAATGAGGTTTCGCCTCCCGCGGAGAAAAGTGCGAGATCAGGTACCGCAGCAACGGCCGAGTCCAGGCTTTGAATGGTCCAATCCCGTCCGCCAAAAGCGACCGATTTTCCCACGCTACGCTGGGATGCCACAGGAATAAGTTCCGTGACAGGAAAGCTGCGTTCCGCCAATACTTTCAAAATAATCTGGCCAACCATTCCCGTGGCGCCGACAACTGCAATTCTCATAAAAATTGACTTAACTTATATAGTACCCCGCAAAGCTACTTCTAAACTGCCTTATGTTCACCGACTTGTTTCGTAGTGCACTAACACTCTGTTTCTGCCTCATTTTTAACGCGGCCACAGGCCAATTTTACCAACTTCTCGACTCCTTAACTGCTCCACATGTAGACTGGGAGGGCGATACCGCGTGGATGCAATTTTCAGCAGATGGGTTGCGGAGCGCGGCGCCTGCTGCGGGTTCTTTGGAATGGCGTCGCGAAAGTCGCGCTGCGCTCCACGGAAATTGGAGCCTCAAAATGCAGATGGATTTTAATCCGTCCACAGCTAATTTTTGCAGTTTTAAGTTCATCGAATCGGACTGGGGTTATTACGCCATTCAACTCTCCGGATCCAGTGGCGATGATCTTTCCTTGATGCTGCATACCCCTGAAAAAGACAGCGTTCTCGCTGCAATTTCAGGCTACGTGAACCGGAATGCAGTAGCCGTTGCACTTCGGGTTGAACGCGATAGCAACTACACTTTTCACGTGTATGATACGGACACACTCTTATTCAGCACGACCGACAGCACGCTTCGCTCCTCAAAAAGTCTCAGTCTGCACTGCACCTTTACCTCAAGCCGTGTGGATAAATTTTTATTTTCAACATTGAAGGCCGAAGGCTATGCTTTTCGTGATACCGTCGCGCCGAAGTTGCGAGCCATTGATGTTTTATCGCCACGGCACCTCAGGCTTAATTGGTCAGAACCTGCCTTACCTGCGCCCGGAAGTTTAAACGGCGTCATTGCCCGCGCGCAGGACGGAACAGCTCTTGATACCGCATTTTATCCCTATCTGGGGCCTTCGCATTGGGACGTGTTCTTCGATCGGCCCGTTCCTCTGGGTCGGTGGGCTATAGAAGTTCCCCTAGCCGTCGACACAGCTGGGTAATCTCACCTTTTTCGCTGTAGACTCCGTGCTACTGAACTATCCGGACCGTCAAAGCGTACAAGTTATCGGCATCCACCAGATTGAAGGAAGCCAGGGCGATTATTTTATTGCCTACAGTCAAGTTCCCATGCCCGAAGCAGTGTTGGACCTCATCACGGAGAGTGGAACAAAAAAAACCATTGCTTGCCCCCTAGATTCTGGAACAATCCGCTACGGATACGGTCAAAACACACAAAACCTTACAGGGTTTTCTCTGCCCGATGAAGGCGTACTCATTCTGAAAAACGAAGGCATCTCTGTTGCTGTTCAACCCTACAATTTTCCGTATGCCCCGCATCAATCCTTTCGTGATTTCTTATTACTCGCCGATTCCATATCCTATACCACTACTCAATGGCGCGTCGTTCCCACTGCAACCCCCATTAATGGACCAATTCCGTCTAAAAACCTTCCTAAAAACCCACCCAATGGTCTTTTTGGGGATCAAAACGGTACCAACTTTGTTCAATTTTCCCATTCGCTCTATTCCTACCTTCACCTGCTTTCACCACAACTGCAAGCACAATGGACCTCCGATGCGCCTTTCTTACTGCCCGTGGTGCAAACGGCACTCCCACCAATACTGGGAGATTCTAGCCTCCAGCTTTTACCTGCTGAATTCCCGGATTCAGGAACCGTGTTCATCAATGAAGTCCACGCCGCTCCGGACCAATTAGAAGAGTTCATAGAACTGGCCTCCACCAGTCACCGGCCCATTCGTCTTGACCCTCTGCGCCTTCTAAAAACTACCGCTTCTAGAACTTCAGCATACCGATTTTACGATACCCCACCTACATTTTGTGCGCTACAACTACCCCTCTTCCCGTTACTCGCTCCACATCAAATTCGTGCCTTTCCAAGCCCTACCGCTTTGCCAAACGATACAACCACGCTGCTCCTGCAAGGAACCGGCGCACGAACCTTTGACGAAATGACCTATAGCCCGTGGGAAGCGCCGCTCGAACACAGAAGTTGGGAACGCATTTCCCTAGACAGTCCTGGTCGCGCTCCCTCGAATTGGACGCCCCACCATGCACGCTGGTGCTGCCCTTCAGAAGCCTCACCGAACGCCATCAACAGCTGCGCCTCCTCCATGGGTGGCGTCGAAGTCAGCGCGCATCTTAAACGCTCCCACCTCAGCTTTGACCCTAATTATTACCTGCCTTCGACCGATCTGTGGGTGTCCATGGCGGCCGGAGACATCCTCTCCCTTCGGCTTTTAGATCGCGGCGGCCGCCCCATCACCCAGTGGCATTCTTTTGAGGGTATTGCAGGAGATAATCCTATCGGAATAGGGCCGTATTTGTGGGGTGAAAAGGATTTATCTACTGGAATTTATTCCGTTCAAATCCGACTAAAAAATGCTTCATCGCTACAAATAAAAAATCTACCCCTATCAATCTATAACCCATAAACTGAGCTCTCAGGAAAGAGCAAAAAAAGACGTACCGGCAAGTTTTTCCGATGCACAATATCCCCGTAAATAAAACGGCAACAACTGGATAGATCCCATCGGCGTTACCAGTCGCATATTCTACCAAAAGCACGTACCTTTGTTGAAATTATTTTAAGCTAGTTGCTATGAAATTCGGTGTAATCACCTTCCCAGGGTCTAACTGTGACCACGACATGATGTATGTACTCGGAACCATTATGGGACACGAAACAGTCAATTTATGGCACAAAGACACGGATCTTCAAGGAGTGGATTGTGTAGTATTGCCTGGCGGTTTCTCTTATGGAGATTACCTGCGTTCAGGCGCTATCGCAAAGATGAGCCCTATCATGGGTAGTGTGATTGAGTTTGCAAACAATGGCGGTTATGTTTTAGGTGTATGCAATGGGTTTCAAATTCTTACGGAAAGTGGATTGTTGCCTGGGGCGCTTCGTCACAACAACAGCCATAAGTTCATTTGTAAAAACGTATACATCAAACCCGTTTCTAAATCGGCGGGTATTAGCGCAGATCTAGACCACGCGCGCGGCTATAAAATTCCTATCGCACACGGTGAAGGAAACTACTACTGCTCAGAGGAAACATTGGCAGAATTAAAAGCCAACGATCAAATCCTTTTCCAATACAGCACCGCTGAAGGAGAAGTTGGTGCTGCCGTTAATCCTAACGGAGCGCTAGAGAACATTGCAGGGGTTTCTAATGCAACTAAAAACGTTTTTGGCATGATGCCACACCCGGAGCGCGCAGCAGATGCAGAGCTTAGGAATGAAGACGGATTGGAATTATTCAAAAGCATGATTGCACATATGGCTGTTGCATAATCGCTCTAGCCTTTTTTACATAAAAAAAGCCCCGAAGCGTATGCTTCGGGGCTTTTTCTTTTATCAAAGTTTAAACTTATTGCAAAACAATCGCTTCATTCGCTACACCGGCATCGGTTATAATCTGAAGCACGTAGGTACCGCGTGCCCAATCTTGCACGTCTAACTGTGCCTCTCCGCTTACTCTGCCAGAGTATACCAATCTTCCCGAAGCGTCTAACAAGCGTACATCTGCAGCTCCTTCAACACGAAGAGTCAATACTTTTTGTGCCGGGTTTGGATATACACTCCAACCTGAAGTCAAAGCTTCACCTAGACCTATGTTCATCACGCTGTAGGCATCTGAAACGTTTGAGCACTGAATATTTGAGACTATTCGAACGTAATAATCTCCATTCGATTGCGGCAAGAAAGTCGCTCCGTTTGCCCCACTAATTGGATTCATGTTTGCGTCCAACCATTCATACGTAAAGGTTCCCGCAGGCGTTGCTGCCTCGAGCTCACCAGCAGTGTTCTGAGA
>Ga0213868_10002911_pt1 | contig 16198 bp, 13 predicted proteins | sample PICome_9_FD_160087 | JGI IMG/M metagenome (GOLD analysis project Ga0213868, IMG submission 160087) | Coastal seawater microbial communities near Pivers Island, North Carolina, United States - PICO127 | ecosystem: Environmental > Aquatic > Marine > Coastal | place: USA: North Carolina...
TTCGCGAACGCACCGCTCGACCCAAGCCAAAATTGACACAGCCAAAATTGACACACCTCGGGGTAGCCATCGCAGCCCCAGCCACGTCAGCCAGCCACGTCAGCCCAAAGCAAATAACCCCAGCGCGTCTGATCGAAGGTGCCAACTTCAACCATGTAGGTAGCCGTGTCGCTAGCGGTGAAGGTGATTTGTGACCCTGTTCCGAACAGGCCGAGGCCTTCGTCGTCACTTGTAGCGATGACAACATCGTCGAGGCGAACAACAAGCACGGTGTCTGAAATGCCATCGGCAGTAATGGTGGCCCTCTGGCCAACGGTAAGTGGCAACTCCCACTGGTCCGTATCGCGTGGCCAGTCGAAGTCGCCCTCCACAATCTGATTCGGCGGCAGCGTTTGACCCTCGTCGACGTCGGCGAAGACCCGCAACGGGTTCACAGACGTGATCTCGACATCAGTGACGGTGTCGGTGAAACCCCCGATGACGACCTGATAGGTCCCAGGATCCAGCGTGGCCAGAATCTCTTCGCCGCCTTCGACAAGATCATCGATGTACCACTGGGTATCACCTTCGCTCCTACTCCGGAATGGATCGACCGAGTCTGCGGCCTGCCCCACGGTGATCCCACCGAGCGTCTGCAGATCGACCCACACATCGGCCACCGATGTGACCAACACATCAACCGAGCCGGATTCCTCGACTTCGAGCGTGAAGCTGAAATTGCGCAGGGGGCCGACCTGCCCGGTCAGCTCAAAGGATGGCGGACCGCTGGGAAGCGCGAGTCCTCCCACAGCGATCATGTCTTCGACCCGAGGCCACATGGGATCTGACGCGAACGCCAGACCAAATTCACCCTCGCCGAACTCGAGCCCACTGATACCGACGAGTTCGCCTCGACCGTTGATCAGCGCACCGCCGCTCTGACCAGGGGCAATGGTGGCATCAACTTGCACAAAGGGATAGTCGCCGATGGCCACGAAGCGGCGACGACTCACGATGCCTTCGGTGAGTGTCGGCGTGGGCGTTGCTGAGTCCTCATCAGGAAAACCTGCGAGCAACACCCGGGAGCCCAACGAGAGACTCGCAGACTCGCCCCGAGCGATCGGAAGCAACGACAGATCGTCGATCGGTCCGATCAGCGCAAGGTCGAACACCCAGTCGACTGCGTGCACTGGTACCAAGCCAAGTCCGCTGCCATCGCTGCGGCCGATCTGCATCGATTGGTGACGATCCACCACGTGCGCGTTGGTCACGATCCATCCGCCATCGATCACAAAGCCGCTGCCCGAAGACAAACCATCGGGTGCCTCGACATACACAATCGACTTCTCGATCTCTCGATACACCTCTTCGCTTGAGAGTGCAGCGCCGATTGTCGAGTCGGCAGTGCTGTCGCCCTCAGCCGCGACGGATGGTGCCGTAACGTCGCGCAGCGGGATTTGTGTCGAGGCGCTGCAACTCGACGTGAGGAGTACTAAGACAACAAGAAGAGAAGCAAAACGATCGTGCACCCGGGCACGGTACTGGCTCATACGGTTTGATGTGGTTAGCCTCTGACCGCCGCAGCCATCCAGGAGATTTTATGCCAAGCGCACTTATTTCGAACTACACCGCACACGTCGGCCGCCTCGGCCAGCTTGGCGCTGACCGGCTGATTGTGCTGTCGCACAAGCTGATCGGAACCAGGGCGGTCGACGAGAATCGCAGCGAGATCTACTTCGCTGACCGGTTCGGGGAACAAGAACGTGGTTTCCACACTATGGGGGCGCCAAACGATGTCCGGGCACACCTGCCGGCCGAGGACTACACGGTGTGGCTTGACCTGCTGCGCCACGAGGCCCCGGTGTACCTGCATTGGAGCACCTCCGATGTGCCCGGAACGCCCGAGACCGAAGGCATCATCCACCTGGCGACAGGGCCGGAACCAACTGGCGAGGGCCCTGTCGACTTCAGTGGCTGACTGCCGCGCTGCGAGCCGCCAATCCCTCCCATCTCTCTCCCATCGTTAGGCCGAAATTTCCGCTGCTACCAGCGTCGCTGGCGGGACATCTTGCTGCCAAACACTGACACTCTGGCAACCTTTCTTGCCCCGATCGTGGCCTCGTTTTCGAGTGACGGCCGACACTCGACTAGATTTCGCCCGTACGCATCTGACTTCAAGGAGATTCTGTGGAACTGCGACCTGGGCTGAAGCTGAGCAGCGCTGTCTGCTCAACCGAAGTGATTGTTGTTGCCGGTAGCGGCGACGTCGACCTGACCTGTGGCGGTGTGCCGATGCTCGCGCCCGGGGCCGAAGCTGGCGAGGCCAACGCCGCGGAAGGGCTCACCGAAGGCACAATGCTCGGGAAGCGCTACTGCGACGAGGACGGAACCGTCGAGGTCCTGTGCACCAAACCCGGCGACGGATCTGTTGGTGTCGGCCAGACGGCGTTTGGGCTCAAAGAGGCCAAACCGCTTCCCGCTTCCGACTGATCGCCGAATAGGTCTGACATTGTGAATATCTTGACGCTGCTCGACATGGCCGTGAGCGGCTTTGGTGAGCGCACCGCTTTTGGCTCCATCGGCAGCGGTCTGACCTACGCCGAGTTACTCGACCGCGCATCGCGGGCCGGAAACTCCTTTACCGGTGCAGGTGGCGAGCGGGTGTCGTTTCTCGACATCAGCTCGCCAGCGCTGCCTGTCGCTCTCTTTGGCGCTGCGTATGCGGGCCAGCCGTTCGTCCCATTGAACTATCGACTCGCCGACAACGACTTGGTGGCATTGGCAGAACGGACGACACCCGCGTCGGTCGTGACGGGGGCTGACCAGGCGCCACGACTTGCAGCGGTGCCAGGGCTCACGCTCATCGACCGTGATCAGTTCCTTGCCGACACCGCATCCGGCGACGGACTCGAGCCGATGAGCTGGTCCATGGACCCTGAGGACATCGCGGTGCTGCTGTATACCAGCGGCACCACGGGCGCTCCGAAGGCTGCAGTACTTCGCCACAAGAACCTGGTTGGTTACATCCTAGGCAGCGTCGAGTTCATGGGCGCTGGTGAAGACGAAGCCACCTTGGTTTCTGTGCCGCCTTATCACATTGCTGGTCTGGCAGCGATTCTGAGTTCGGTCTACGCCGGCCGACGAATCGTGCAACTTCCCAACTTCGACGCCGACACATGGATTGATCTGGTTGCGACCGAAGGTGTCACCCACGCCATGGTGGTGCCAACCATGTTGGCTCGCATCGTCGAGCGGATGGCGGCTCGGTCGATCGAATTGCCAAGTCTGCGTGCTCTCTCCTATGGCGGCGGGCGTATGCCGCTCCCCGTGATCGACCACGCATTGAACCTGTTTCCTGAAACCCGTTTCGTAAACGCCTATGGCCTGACCGAAACCAGCAGCACGATTTCGCTACTCGGACCCGACGATCATCGCCAGGCACACACAAGCCATGACCCGGCGATAAAACGCAGGCTGACGTCGGTCGGCCAACCGTTGCCCACACTCGAGGTCTCCATCCGCGATGACGAGGGCGCCGAGGTAGCCACCGGCACACCCGGCGAAGTTTGGGTCCGCGGCGAGCAGGTTGCAGGCGAGTACTTGCAGCAAGGTTCCAAGCTCACCCCCGATGGCTGGTTCCCGACCAATGATGGCGGCGAACTGGACGCCGACGGATATCTGTACGTCACGGGTCGTCTCGACGACGTCATCGTTCGGGGCGGCGAGAATATTTCGCCCGGTGAGATCGAAGACGTTCTGCTTGAGCATCCCGGCGTTCGAGACGTTGCCGTTATCGGTGTGCCGAATGACCAGTGGGGTGAAACCATCGGCGCTGTGATTGTTGGTTCAGCGAACGAAGATGAACTCAAGGCGTTCGTCGCCGAACGGCTTCGTTCCTCTCGTTCACCCGACACGGTCATCTATCGCGACGAGTTGCCGTACAACGACACTGGCAAGCTGTTGCGTCGAGTCTTGCGGGCCGAACTCGACGAGTCCTGACTTGTTGCTAACCGTCGATCAGGCGCTGGCGACAGCCAGACAATGGTCGACTATCGCTGACATTGGCGATAGTGAACTACCGCTGCTTGCCGTGGATATGCGCGGCGTGCCGCGGTCGTTTCGCGTGAACAACCAGGACGAGGAGCTGGCCAAGCTGATCGTCAACGCTCCGTGGGTCAACGTTGTGGTTGTCGATGATGATCTCGACTCGGTCTTCGCACCGCTGGTCGACGCATTCGATGTGGTGATTGGCGACGGCACGGCATCCGAAGCCGCGGTGGATGTCACCAATACTGATTCGTGTCTAGAGGAACTCGCCGCAGCGATTACAGCGAGCCCGTTGGCGTCGGTAGCGTTAGCTCAACTCCTGCGTGTAAGCCATGATTTGCCGATTGGCCAGGCGCTGCACGCCGAGTCACTGACTTATGCCATGCTGCAGACCAGCGAGCGGTTCCAGACGTGGCTTGCCGGACGCGACAACAACACCCACTTCGACCCTGAAGAGCACGCTGTTGCGCTTGACCTCGCTGGATCGTTGCTCACAATTACTCTGCAACGGCCAGCCAGGCGTAACGCATTGAACGTTGCAATGCGTGATCAGCTGTGCCAGGCGCTTGAACTCGTGGACCTGGATCGGTCGATCGATGGTGCACTCCTGGTCGGTGCTGGAAGTAACTTCTGCGCTGGCGGCGATCTTGACGAGTTTGGTTCCACACCATCGCCTGCAGCGGGTCACCATGTACGTATGGTGCGTAGCCTGCCGACTCTCATGCACCGTGTGGCCAACCGAGTCCGCGTGCATGTCCACGGTGCATGTGTTGGTGCAGGTATCGAACTACCCGCTTTCGCCAACTCGATCATCGCCCATCCCGATGCCACGTTCCGGCTGCCTGAGATCGCGTTCGGTCTGGTGCCCGGCGCTGGCGGCACCGTCAGCGTCACTCGACGTTGTGGCCGTCATCGCACCGCGTGGTTAGCACTGACGGGCACCACGATCGACGCCGAGCACGCATTGCGCTGGCAACTGATCGATCGAATCGACGCCAGCGTCTCCTAGTATTCCCGAGGCCAATCCGACGGTGATCCGCTCGGATTCAAATTGTCAGGGGCAACAGCGCTAAGCCGGTTGCCACCAACGATTCCCATCCTTTTTCGTTGGTCACACGCTTACGAGAAGCAGAAAGACGCCGCCGCACCACCGAATCTGAGATACAAAACGCATCAGCAAGTTCTGCTGTCTCAGCGATTCCCTGCACACAGATGACTGTCATGAGGAGGTCCCTCGCTTCGAGTTCACTCGAAGTACGAGGTGCCAGCACATCATGAATCGTGATATCGAATGCTGAGCAGACGAATTCGGATACCTCTCGGACCGAAGAGATCAGACCGGGCTTTTGCCTGGCAAGTTCAAGCAGCCGGCATGAGCGGTCTGTAGCCTCCTGCCGATCTGCGCTTAGCAACTGTCCGTTGTCCCGGCGCTCAATCACGTGCCGGTAGAAGTTTCCCTCGGCGGAGGTCCGCTCGTTGACAAAGCCCGCAAGTGCATTTCGATCACCATCGAAGTACTCGATGAGGACGCCATTGGCATTCAGGAACATAGGAGCTGGTTCGAGACCAAGTGTCGCCCGGTAACTCGACCAAATGTAGTCCTCGGGCCGTCCGACGATCCCCGCTTTGACCGGATTATTCACGATGTAGCGGGTGGCCTCTCCGAGGTACCCCTCGGAGTCAATGACTTTCGAATAGAAGCGCCCTTTGAAGAGTGCGCCATCGGTGCCGTGACGTGCGTGGTGGTCCTGCGTGTACCTGCTTCCCAGTCCCTGCATCGCTTCTGACATGCGTCCCTCAAGCGACCTGATCAGTAGGTGATAGTGAGTGTCCATCAGCGAATAGGCATGCACCTCGATCTTGCACATGGCCACCGAGATCGACAGGTGATCGAGGAAGAGGGTTCGGTCGCTGTCATCCCGGTAGACCGTTTGTTTGTTGCGGCCACGGTTGGTTACGTGGTGATACATGCCAGGTTCATCGATTCGGAGCGGCCTCATGTTCAAAAGTTACGACGCCGGTGTGACAGTCTCGATCAACAATGCGACGCAGACGAACCGTGACTCACGTCACGTGGGGTCAGACCCCAGGTGACGAGGGGTCAGACCCCACGTGACGAGGATGTGTGCCAAGCAGCGAGGAGTTCGACGCCTCGTTCGATGGAGTCGGTGCCACCACAGAACGAGAAGCGAACGTACTTCTCACCGTTGTACGGGTCGAAGTCGGTGCCTGGTGTTGCAGCAATACCCAGCTCCGACAGCCATTGGCTACAGAGTGTTGTGCTGCTGTCGGAGACATGGGAGATGTCGGCGTAGACATAGAAGGCTCCCTCGGCCGGTGCCAGCCGGTCAAGGCCTGCAGCCCGCAGGCCGTCGAGCAGGATCTGACGGTTGTGGGAATACCGCACCCGGTGCCGCTGTAGTTCCTCGTGACAGTCAAACGCCGCCACCGCTGCCATCTGCGACAGTGTTTGTGGGCCGAGTAACAAGTTCGCTGCGAATCGAACAATCGACTCCACGAAGTTCTCGGGCACGACCAGCCAGCCCAATCGCCAACCGGTCATCGAGAAGTACTTAGAGAAGCTGTTCACCACCAGCACATCGTCGCTGTAGGCGAGCGCCGACGCTGCTGCAGCGCCGTAGGTCAGACCGTGATAGATCTCGTCAGAGACGACCTTTACGCCGCGCTCATCACACCATGCGAGTATCTCGGCCAGCGTGACCTCATCAAGCATCGTGCCGGTTGGGTTCGACGGGCTGGTGATGACCAGGCCATCGAGCGCTCCCTCGGCGTGGGCCTGTTCGAGCAGCTCGATCGAGGGCTGAAAATTATCCTCGAGCGTGGTCATGAGTGGCACGACCTGTGCACCCAAGGCATCGAGCGCATTGCGATAACACGGGTAACCCGGGATCGCCAGTGCCACCCGGTCGCCAGCGTCGAACGCAGCAAGGAATGCCAAGGTGAAGCCACCTGATGCACCCACCGTCGCAATGATCCGATACGGATCAATATCCAGCCCGTACCAATCCGCATAGTGCGCCGAGATCGCCTCTCGAAGCTCAACGACACCGTGAGTGCTCGCATAACCGAGACGGTCGTTATCAAGGATCTGATGAGCGCTGGCGATCACACCTTTCGGCGCGGCTGTCAGCGGCTGGCCGACTTCGAGCCGCACGACTTCGGCACCGGTGGCTGCCCGGCGTTCGGCGGCCTCGAAGACTTCCATGACTCGAAACGGGGCTATGTCAGAACGTTCTGAAGGCTCGATCGCCATCGTTGTCTACTCTCTACTTTTGGCGGCGTTTGTTGCGCTTGCTCGTCGACGGCGCTCGCTTCCGGAGCTCAATGTCGCGGGCCTGCTCAGCCAGCTCTTGCCACAGCAGCTGGTAACGGGCCAAACGTATGGCCTGGATCTCGCCATTCTCGACGGCTTCGAGCACGGCACAATTCGGTTCCTGGCGATGGGTGCAGTCACGAAACCTGCATGCGGGAGCAAGCGCGACAATGTCAGCGAAGACCTCGTCGAGCGCAATGTCAGCTGCCCACAAACCAATCGCTCGAATACCGGGGGTATCGATCACCACTCCCCCGCTGGGAAGTTCGATCAGCTCGCGGGTCGTGGTGGTGTGGCGCCCGCGCCGGTCACGGCTGCGGACCTCGGACGTCTCTGCGACCTGTTCGCCAAAGATCGCATTCACGAGGGTCGACTTACCTACACCGGACGGGCCGATGAACACCAGCGTCTCGCCGTAGCCGATCGCATTGCGGAGTTCATCGATGCCGGTGCCGTCCTCGGCACTGGTGGTGAACACCGGCGCGACGGTTTCAAGCCAGCCGTACTCGTCGGACACCTCGCCCAGGTCCTGCTTGTTGAGCACGATCATTGGTTCTGCGCCGCTGTCAATCGCCAGCACCAGGAACCGTTCGATACGAGCATCATTCGCGGCCTGATCGAGGCCATGCACCACGGCAACCCGATCGATATTGGCGACCAGCACCTGGTCACTGACCTGCTCAGCCGGATCTCGACGAACCATGGCCGTGCGTCGAGGGAGCACCAGCGCAACATAGAAGCCGACCTCGTCGTCTGGCGCAACCACGACCCAATCGCCGGTGACCGGAGCGGTCTCGGCTTGTGCACGCTGTGAGCCGCTCATCACCCGAAGTTCGCCTTCCTCGACGAGGACATCGACCTCGCCGCGGTCAACTCGCACGACCCGACCCAATTGAGCCTCGCTGCTCACATCGTTCGAGCCGCGGAAGGCACCAAACGCGTGGAGAGTTTCCTGTCGGAGACCGAGCGAGTCCAATCGAGTCACACCATGAGAGTAGGGCGCGGTGATCAAGAATCGAGTGCCCCAGGGCGTTTGGACTTAACGAGTTGTTTCGTGGTTCTGCACAGCGGCCGAGCGATTCGACGGCGATACTGGAGATCGCCAAGCCCAGATATGACGAACCAGACATGACGAACCAGACATGAGCGACCACATCGACACACACGACCCTGTTGCCCCCGCACCCATCGAAGAGATCGATGCGCTGGCTTCGCAGTCAACCACGTCGCTCAGCCGCGGCACGGCCGCAGCGACTGGGCTTCTATCCGCCGGCGTCGCGTTGGGCATGGGCGAACTGTTATCTGGCGTATCGAACAAGTTCCCGTCGCTGATCGTCCGGGTCGGCGATGTCGTCATCGAAAACGCACCAGGATCTGTCGAGAAGTGGGCGATCGACACACTCGGCACCAACGACAAACCAGCACTTGTTATCGGCATTGCTCTGGTCAGCCTGCTGATCGGTGCCGCTACTGGCATCGCTGCGTCTCGAAAGTTCCCCGTTGGCATCGCTGTTTTTGTGCTGTTTGGTCTTCTCGGTGGGCTGGCGGCCGCAAGTGATCCACAGCGGCCTGGTGGCTGGGCATGGTTCTCAGCGATCTTGGCCGCTACCGCTGGTATCGCAACCCTGCACTATCTCCTCACAGCCGCCCACCGGTTATGGAACGCAACCGCATCGTTTGAACAGATGGCAGCGAGTCGACGTGGGTTCCTGGGCGCCGCTGCTGGCGCCGCGGCCGTGGGTGTTGCCACACCGGTGATTGGAACAGTGCTGCGCAGCCGTCAAAGCGCACAGGTGGAAGGCGATCGCGAGAACGTGGCAGCCGCGCTGGACTCGATCGAGCCAACAGGGGCCGGCACTACAACAACACTCGAAGCTGAGTCCTCCGCCATGCCTCAGCTCGCTACGTTCGATGACATCGACGGCATAGCGACTCTGGTGTCGCCCAACGACAACTTCTACCGCATCGACTCGGCCCTCTCCATCCCTCGTATCGATGTCGAGAGCTGGTCCATGAAGATCACCGGCATGGTCGACAACGAGATTGAGCTCACGTTCGACGATCTGTTGGCCATGGACCCGGTCGAAGAGTTCGTCACGCTCTCGTGTGTCTCCAATCGGGTCGGAGGCGATCTCGTCGGTAATGCTCGCTGGCTCGGGGTGCCTCTCAAGAAGCTACTCGATATGGCTGGTGTGCAACCCGGCGCAACCCAGATCGTCGGCCGTTCAGTCGATGGCTGGACCGGTGGATTCCCCACCGACTACCTCGACGACCCGGACCGGGTAGCCCTTGTCGCCGTGGCCATGAACGGCGAGCCATTGCCTACACAACATGGATTCCCGGTCCGCTTGGTCGTCGCTGGCCTGTATGGCTATGTGTCGGCCACGAAATGGCTCAAAGAGATCGAGCTCACGACCTGGGATGCGTTCGACGGCTACTGGATCACCCGTGGCTGGGCCAAAGAAGGCCCGATCAAGACACAGTCACGCATCGATGTGCCAAACGCGAATGCTCGACTTCTCGCCGGTGAGCAGCCAATTGCTGGTGTTGCATGGGCGCCGGGTCGTGGCGTGACCAAAGTCGAGGTACTCATCACCGACATCGTCGATGGCGAAGAGGTCCCGAACGAGAACTGGATCGAAGCCGAACTTACCCAAGACGTCTCTGACAATTCGTGGCGCCAATGGATGATCCCGTGGAACGCCCCCGCCGGTGATCACGTCATCCGAGTCCGTTCGACCGACGGCGATGGCATCACCCAGACACCGGTGCGAACCGCGGTTGATCCAGACGGCGCATCTGGCTGGCACACCATCGCTGTCCGTGTCGCCTGAGCAACCTCCGACTGGTCTCGGGGCCTATTCCCGACATGTGGAAAGTGTCGATATGTCACATTCCCGTGCTTGTCCACCGATCACAGACCCCAGCTAGATATCGTTAAGCGCCGATGTTCCCCTTCCCTGCGGGGAAGCCACGAACGACCTTCGGGGTTGCACTTCACGTGCTTCCACCGAATGAGGCGGGAACACAAGAAAGCACGGAGATTTATATGGCAAGCCGACGCGGAGACACATTCGATAAGCGCCAACGGGAGCGCCGCCGCCAGGAGAAGAACGCCGACAAGCGCGCCAAACGCCAGGGCACCGAGAACCCCAACGGCCCGCTCGTCGCTACACAGACGCAAGAGAAGCCACCTGATACCAGCATGGACACGCTGATCGAGGACTTCACTCCGAAGACCTCAGAGCACCGCAAGCTGCTTGAAAAGTTCCACATGATCAAGGAACACAAGAAAGCCGGAGGCATCGACAACGACACGTTCGAGCTTCTTCGCATGGAGATCTTCGAAGATCTCGGACTTGAGCCCTAGCCCTCAGACGGCACCGAAGAACATCCGCAGTGTTTGCCTGAATAGCGAACACTGCGGATTTCGCATTTTTGGCTAGGTATGTGCTTCCAATGCCCGCAGGACTAGGTCGGTCGTGATCCGGAGATCCTTCGCGAGAATTGGCCGTTGTGGTTCAACCGTCGATGAGTCTGGCGTCGGTTCGCCTGCCAACTCTGCGATGCCTGCTGCGATGGCATTCTCGATGGAAAGCTGATCATCTGCAGGCGTGACGAGGTCGTCGTCTGTCTCGATGAGCGTGTCTAGGTGGGTCCGCCAACGAAGGAGCTCCGGCAACGGTTCAGGGGATGACGTGGGCATGGCGTTGAGAGTACCGTTCTGACGTGCCTGAGTATCCCGACGTCATCGTCTATCTTGAAGCGCTCGAACGCCACGTCGTCGGTCAAACCATCAACAAGATTCGGGTCAAGGGCATCTCGGTACTCAAGTCCTATGACCCACCAATCACGGTGCTCGAAGGTATGGCAGCGACCGGCACCCGTCGACTGGGCAAACGCCTGATTCTCACCTTCGACGACGACCTGTTTCTCGTCATCCATCTCATGGTTGCCGGGCGGCTTTATTGGCGCAAGGCCGATGCCAAAGGAAACAAAAACCTGCTGGCCGCATTCGAGTTCGACCACGGACAACTGCAGCTCACCGAGGCGGCCTCAAAGAAGCGGGCATCGATCTGGCTGCTGCGAGGCGAGGAACAACTTCTGGCAGGCCATGATCGAGGCGGGCTCGAACCACTCGAGATCGACCTTGCGACCTTTGCCAAGCGGCTCACGGCGCAGAACAGAACACTCAAGCGGGCGCTCACCATGCCGGCAATATTCAGCGGTATCGGGAACGCGTACAGCGACGAAATTCTGCTCCACGCAAAGTTGACCCCTGTGAAGCGCACCGGCCAACTGTCCGACGATGAAATCGAGCGCCTGTATCACTCGGTGCAGGCAACACTCATCGATTACGCCGACCGGATTCGGGCCGAAGTAGGCGATGGGTTCCCAACCAAGGTCACCGCCTTTCGACCGGACATGGGTGTGCACGGCAAGTTCAACGAACCGTGTCCGGTGTGTGGTTCACCGGTGCAACGCATCGTGTATGCATCGAACGAAGTCAACTACTGCGCGACCTGCCAGAACGGCGGCAAACGCCTGGCGGACCGCTCGCTATCGCGGCTACTGAAGGACGACTGGCCCCGCACTATCGAAGAACTCGACGGCGACGAATAATGAGTGCAGGAGTTCGTGCAGTCAACAGCGTCAGTTAGGACTCGTGCGGTCTCACGCCGGTTACAAGCGAGCCGGATTCGAGCCACCGGGCGGCGTCGTCCGGTAGACCGTTGGCCACCAGGGCGGCGTAGCGGTCGAGTTGAGCCTGCGTCAGCACGTCGCGCCACCGGCCGTTCGTTCCCTTGTGGAAAAACGAGTCGACTCCGTTCTCGAACACCTTGTCGACTCCTCCGTTACTGCGGGCCTCCTCGCGCATCACCGAGAGACCACAGCGTCTGACCGCTTCAGGCCAGAGATCCTCGGGAACCTCAATGTCGAGGAATATGGCGAGTCGTCTCATCTCGCCCTCGAGATCGGCTTTCAGATCGTTGTAGTGCATGAAGAAGGCGAAACCGTCGTTGCGCAGGGGCCACCGCGACGCCAGATGTGTGATGGGAGAACAGTCGGTCGCCCACTGATCGAAGAGTTCGTCCATATCACCGTCCCACAACGGCAGTGGAGGAAGACCTTCCTCCACTGCGCTCGCGTTTAAGAAGTCGACAAGTTCCGATCGCATCGCACCGCGGTGATTCGCCCACGACATCAAAGCGTCGCGTCCGTCTCGGTACACCGTGATGTACTTGCACTCCTCAAAGATCGGCACACAATCAGCGGGCGAGTGCGTCTTGATGTAACGCCGATGTTCCTGAGCATCCAGCTGGGCGAAGACACGTTCGAGCGGAATGAATCGGGCGTCGATCCATGGGCTCCGCCCACCGCCATCGTCGGGCGTATTGCCAGCCGGCCACAACAGCGACGACACGATGCCCTGCATCCAGGTCGTGCCGCTCTTTGGCGGGGTGCTGATAAATATGTCGTCCGGCCGAGGCTCGAAGTCGCACCACCGAAGGCTGTCTTCGATCGCGCGGCGAAACTCGCGTGCAGGTTGACGGACCTTGACCATGAGTCACCGTACCTGATCGGCCGTGGCTGGAGTTTTTGCCAGCTAGCTGTTGCACACGTAGGGACTTCCCTCCTTCATCTGCGGGCGCGTCAGTCAGGACCACTTGACACAAGGGCAACAATGCCAGTGATGTTTGGGTGCGCTCGGCCGCCGCTGCGCACCGGCCGGAGGCTCCTGTACTCTGCTAACTTGCGCTCGTGAGCGAGTCATGGATCGTCGTCGGTGCGGGGTCGGCTGGCTGTGTGGTCGCCAACCGACTCAGCGCTCAGCCGGGTCGACGGGTAACTCTGGTCGATTGTGGGCCGGCTCTTTTGCCGGGCGGAGTGCCTGCCGGTGTCGCCGGATCAAGCTTCTTTGCTGCGCTGCAAGAACCGGGTCGAATGTTCCCCGACCTACTCGCGACCCGGGCCACGGGCATTCCCGCAACCGTCTATCAGCGGGGTCGAGGCATCGGCGGGTCGAGTGCAGTGAACGCCATGGTCGCGTTGCCTGGTAGCGAAAGTTTGTACCGCGGTTGGGGGTGGTCGGACTGTGCCGAAGCCTGGTCCCGAGTGCAAATTCCTGCCGAACTGGCGGCCACATCGGAACTCGGCGCAGTCGACCAGGCGCTGCTTTGTGATGACCGGGCCGAGCCGCTGAAGCTCACCAGGCAGAACGGCAAACGTGTTACTTCAGCTGAGGCCTATCTGTGGCCTGTGCTCGATCGGCCCAACCTAACCGTGCGCTCCGAAGCACCGGTGGCCCGAATATGCATTGATGCACGCCGAGCTACCGGTGTGGTACTCGACGATGGTTCTGAGCTCGAAGCGGACCATGTTGTTGTCTGCGCCGGGGCTATTCACTCTCCCGTCATCCTGCTCCGTTCCGGCGTAGATACACCCGGCATTGGTAGCGGACTCCAGGATCATCCTTCGGTAGTGTTCACCCTTCGGTTGCGAGAGGAAGCGCACCACGCCAGCGACGGGCTACCCATCGCCAGCGCGCTTCATGCTTCAGTCGGCTCGGACGTGCTGCAGCTGCTGCCAATGAGTCATATTGGGCCCGCCCGTGAGACAGCGGGACTCGGCGCCATGATGGCAGCGCTCATGACACCAACGAGCCGTGCTGGGTCGGTCGGCATCAGCCGCAGCGGCACGCCCGTCGTCAACTTTGCCCTGCTCGACAACGCTCACGATATGCAGGGTCTGGTCTCTGCCACAAGGTTGGCCCTTGACCTTCTGCGCTCGACGGCATTCGACCAGATCGTGGAACACATCTACATCGACGACCGTGGCACGACCATCGATGCACTCACCGGCGAGTCATCAATCGAAGCATGGGCGCGAACCCACTGTGGCGACTATGTACATGCGACAAGTACGTGCGCCATGGGGACGGTTGTTGACGAAGACTTCGCTGTAGCGGGTTACCAAAATCTCTATGTGTGTGATGCCTCAGTCTTCCCGACTATCCCCGATGCCAACACTCACCTCCCAACAACGATGCTCGCCGAACGTTTCGGTCTTCGACACCTACGAGATGTATGAGTCAGCCGAATGTCACTGACAGGAGCTGAACTGCTATCACCAGACCAGCGATAGCCTCGCATGCGTGCTTACGGCGTCGAATCTTGGAATGTCCTTTGGGGCGCGTCGGCTCTTCAAAGATGTCACGCTCGAACTCCGACCTGGGCGTCGTATCGCTCTGGTAGGGGGCAACGGCGCAGGCAAGACCACCCTCATCGGCATGTTGATGGGCGAGATCGAACCCGACGAAGGTGCCGTTCACCGACCCAGCAACCTGCAGCTCGGTTATCTCCCGCAGGACCTGGCTGATGACCCGCAGGGCACCGTGCTCGAAGAAGCCATGGCTGGCGACGAGCGTATGCAAGCAGCCCGCACCCGTCTGGCCGAACTCGAAGAGCGGTTGACCTCGTCGACTGGCGACGATCCCAAACTGATCCAGGACTACAGCGATGCCCAAGGTCACTTTGACCAGCTAGGCGGATACTCGGCGGAAGCGGACGCACACCGGGTCCTGGCCGGTCTGGGCTTCAACGGCACCGATGGCGACAAGCCGCTTCGAGAACTCTCCGGTGGTTGGCGTATGCGGGCCGCTCTGGCACGACTACTCGTTGCCAAACCTGATGTCCTGATCCTCGATGAGCCGACCAACCACCTCGACGTCGACAGCGTTGCCTGGCTCGAACGCCAGCTCGCGGCATGGCCTTCAGCCTTGCTCTTCGTGTCGCATGATCGCGACTTCATCGATGCCGTTGCCGAGCGGGTTGTCGAGCTCTCCGGAGGCACGACAAACGAGTACATCGGCGGGTTCGCCGAGTTCGTTGTGGGTCGCGAAGAACGCATCGCTGCGATCGAGGCAGCAGCCGCTGGCCAGGCCCGCAAAGTCGCACAGGTCGAAAAATTCGTTGAGCGTTTCCGCTACAAGGCAACCAAAGCTCGCCAAGTGCAGAGCCGCATCAAAACACTCGAAAAACTCGACAAGATCGAAGTGCCGACTCGCGAATCGATCAAGGCCAAGTTCGGGTTCCCTGAACCGCAACGGTCAGCCCGGACCGTTGTCGAGCTCGAGAATGTCACCGCTGGATACGACGGCAAAGCCATCGTCAGCAATGTCAACCTGGTCGTCGAACGCGGCTCCAAGGTCGCATTCATCGGCCCGAACGGTGCGGGAAAGACCACGCTGGTCAAGATGATGCTGGGCGAACTCGAACCTATGGCCGGCACCGTGACCATCGGCAACAATGTCGATATCGCCACGTTTGCTCAGCACCAAACCGAGGTGCTGGTTGAGTCCCGATCACCGTTCGAAGAACTTTCCGCCACCATGGGAGACCTGGGTATGCGCAACTCGCGCACGATCCTGGGCAGCTTTGGTTTCAGCGGTGAAGCCGCCGACCGCAAGATCGGTGACCTCAGCGGTGGCGAACGTACCCGGCTGGCGTTGGCGAAGACCATGGTCCATCCGGTCAACTTGCTCGTCCTCGACGAGCCGACCAACCACCTCGACTTACCGTCGTGCGATCTGCTCGAAGACGCGCTTCAGGCCTATCCCGGCACCGTCATTTTGGTCACCCATGACCGGCACCTAATCCGGAACGTAGCCGAAATCTTGGTCGAAGTCCGCGACGGCAAGGTCACGGTGTACGACGAGGTCGACGAACGTCTGCTCATGCCTGGCGAAAACACGATTCCTGCCAAACTGAGCACCTCGCTGACCGGCAAGGCCAAGAAGAGCGCAAAGAAAACCGACACTCGAAGCAGCAGTGGGCG
>Ga0213868_10002912_pt1 | contig 16197 bp, 14 predicted proteins | sample PICome_9_FD_160087 | JGI IMG/M metagenome (GOLD analysis project Ga0213868, IMG submission 160087) | Coastal seawater microbial communities near Pivers Island, North Carolina, United States - PICO127 | ecosystem: Environmental > Aquatic > Marine > Coastal | place: USA: North Carolina...
TGCATCACCGAAACCCACCAGCCAGCCAGCCAGCCAGCCAGCCAGCCAGCCAGCCAGCCAGCCAGCCAGCCCGCACCCACACTCGCACCCTCTGCCTCACCAACTTGCCAAAGCGAGAGGTTGGCAAGCCAAGCTCATCCAAGCTCATCCAAGCTCATCCAAGCTCATCCAATCTCATGTCGTGTACGCTCTTTCCTTACGCAAAGTCGAAGAAGGATGTGGTGCGATTGCTGAAGCAGAATGGAAACGCGGGAGATTGCGCTCCTTTCGACGGAAAAATTCTCACTCTCACGCATACCGGCGGCTTCAACGAGTCGGAACAGCCCAACCCAAACGCATGCGTGTCCGCCGTGAAGCTCGACCAGGCGGGAACGACGTTCGAGGGGTTGCAGCAACGGTTTCTCAATTACGCTCCCGGTCTTGCCGACGTCAAAGACCTTGACATGACATTTGCACTTCCCGGGACAGTCATTCGTGATCTGGTTTTCAATGCTTCCACAACAAAGTCTCTTCACGCCTACGTCATGTCGAATAAGGTGGGACAGTACTACGACTTTTCGCTTTACGCCGCAGATAAGAATGGAAATATGATCCAAGATGCGCTTACCTTTTCCGCAAGGTCCAAGTGGTCACTGAGTCACTCGGGTGACATCGGTGGTCTGTTCCACGGAACGTACAACTTTCACAATCTCAACACAAACTCGGTAAGAGCAGTTTTCCTAACCGCCACCGGCTACTCCACGACGCCACTCATTTCGTTTGTTAATCAAAACCCGGTCATGTGCGTCGTGGATGGCAACGGTGGCCAGAACATCCTGATTCCAATGCCGCTCGAGAGAGAGGTCGTCAAGGACAAAAACTCCTTCATGGTTGCCGCCGTTCTTTTCCCTCGCGAGGGTGGCGGAGGCGGCCGCAAGACTTTTGACCTTGTCGTTCCTCACTCCCCCGGTCTTGCGGAGGGAATCACCACCGGCTGCACAAACACCAATGCGAAAAGGGCATGTGAGGAAGTCTTTCTCCAAGCCCGGCGCATGCTCGATTCCGCGGACGTCGCCGCGCCCTCTGTGGCGCCCTCGCCCCCCCGGTCTGGAGAAGAAGCGGGCGCGGGCGCGACCGATGCGACCGATGCGACCGATGCGACCGATGCGACCGATGCGACCGATGCGACCGATGCGACCGATGCGACCGATGCGACCGATGCGACCGATTCGACCACCACGGCGCTCTTTGTCGTGCAGGATGGGCTATCGCTTGCTTCGTTTGCTCAGCCGCCACCAAGCTTGGCCGCGAAGGTGACTGTCAAGAAGATCGCTTTTGGACGTTCTCTGCACGACTACCCGATGGCAGCGCCGGAGGTTGCAGATGCGGAGGCGTACTTCATGCCATTTCCAGAGCGAATGAAAGGGACACTCTGCTTGGCAGGCAAGCAAAGCACGTCTTCCTATTCGTGGGAAGAGCTCCACTCCGCCTCGTTTGCAATGATGCACATCGTTCCCGGAAACAAGTTTCCCGACTCCTTGCGGGGATTGGAGGTGTCGCATTACATGAATCGCGTCCTTTTCGTGCTCCATCCGCCAAGCGGCCCTTCGTCTGACAGCAAGGAGAGCATCGAGACCTGGCTGAATTCGATTTCAACAACGTGTCTGTCGGCGATCGTCGGGCCCGGGGGAATCGTCGTGGTTCGTGCGCAAGGAGGAGGCGTCTACTTCTTTTCTGGTGTTCGCTGGGATGGGTTCATGCCCACCGTTCCGGACTTTGGCAGCCGAGTCGACGACATCGAGCAAGCCTTTTGGGTGCACGTCGCCTCCGTCGACACAAAGTCGCTCTCTCCCCTCGGCCTTTGGTATGCAAACGATGGGCCTTACACGTGGAAGCCACGTTTTGAAGAGATTCTGCTCGACTATGTATCCGCAGAGGAGGAGCTCTGGGAGGCGCAGTATGAGGGGGCCGCCTCTTCCCTTGAGGCACACAAGTCCAAGGTGGCGGTTGTTGAGAAGGCAAAGGCGGTCATGGAAGGTGCAATACTGGACATGGCCGATCTTCTCACCTCGCTCGGTCGCGTCATCGCCACGAATTGCGTCGAGGAGGCGCGGCGCGACATGATTTCCTTGCTCTCCAAGGTAGACGACAACCGTCTCAAGCCCATCCAGGCCGCAATCAAGCTGCTTTCTGGTAAGGTTTCCGGCCTCACCAGTTGCTCGAACGGGTTCCCAGACGTCTCCGCGATCGCCTCTGACAGCGAAAAGAAGGAGCTAATGCGGGAGTTGCGAGACCTCTACAACAAGAAAAAGTTGGTCTCCAAGCCGTTGAACCGTTTTTCTACCCTCATCAACTACTTTAGCGCGGCCCGCTCCGCGTCTACGCTTGGATTCTCAAAAAAGGCGTTGGAGCGCAAGCTCCTCGTGGCGGACAACGTTGCAAAGGTAAAGGCTATGACGCGCGAAGATGCCGTCGAGTACTTTGGGAGCGTGGAGCGGTTCTGCGCGATAGTGCAAATTCCTAAGCAGCTGATCGACACTGCCGTTCGTTGTATCGTCGATGCATCGCGATCCGCCGATCCTTCGTCGGTTGTGAATGCGCTCGAGGCGTCGAGGTGCAATAAGCTCTTCAAGCTTTTGCCTCGCGGCGCAACTCTCGATCCTCTCGACGTGTCATGTTTGGTCGAGATTGCCGGCGAGCATGTCCGCCACCCGCTCGGCGAGTCGTTCATCTGCATGCCGGAGAGCGCTGTCAACAACAGCTCAGTGCTCATAATGCCGATCAATTCAGACTCCGACCTAAACAGCGACCCGGGCCAGAAGAATTGGATCGACCTCGCAAACGGCGCCTTTTACAATCCGTGGCGGCTCTGGGTTCGAAATGTTTTCTCGGGTGTCCGAGGTGCGAGCATCAACCCCGCCTCTCCTTCCATGGCGCATTTCGTGGTCGAAGCGACGCTCTGCATCGCCGAGGCCACAATCACACCTCGCCCGCTTCGCGTTACGACCATCACCTGCAATTCCGCCACTGTCGACACCAACACCATCACCAACTACTCTAGCGCTGCCGGGACCATCGATCCAATCGACCCAATCGACCCCGTCGACCCCGTCGACCCCGTCGACGCAAACTCTACGATGTCGATCGTTTTGCGCGGTGCCATGTGCCACACGATGGCAACTTTCGCGTCTGGGTCGGCCCGCCCTCTCTCTCCGCTCTATAACATCGCTCGCTGCAAACCGAGTCAGCTTCCCATGCCCATCGAAAAGGTGGACTGGAAGTACCTCGCTCGGCTGATTCCACTCTTTCGGCGATCTGGATGGGCGTGTCACGTCAACGTTGAGCGCAATACGCGTTTCATTCTCGTTCGTTGCATCAGCCGCATCGTTCAGATCACCACCGAGGATGCCAAGGCGAATCAGAAGCAGAACGACAAGGCCGCGGCGGCCAAGCGCGACGAGCGACGCACGGAGGAGCTGGTTTTCTTTCGCCTTATCTTCAAGGTGCTCGTCGACATCCATCGCCACTGCAAGGAAAACAACATTGACCCCCTCTCGTTTGGGGCCGGCCCGCCTCTCTCTCGCTTCGGGGGCGTCATGCTGCTGAGCAAAGAAATGGTGAAGCGTCTTCTCGAGTTTTGCCCACCGCCATCTTCAAACAGGGAGGATAAGACGGCGCAACTGATCCCTCTCCTCGAAGACTACATGTGCGGAAGGGACATTCCCGAGCGGAATCTCCGGTTTTCCGCATTTTCCATTGCCAAGGTGGTAATCCGCTATTCCGCTGGCTTCAAGGCGATAAAGCAGGTCGCAAAGCGGACGGACGATTTTTTTGCCTTTGACACTACGATGGAGGAGAGGCTGGGGCGCCTGACCGACGTTATCGGGATCGACGTTGATGAGATCAAGTCGAGGATGCAAAACAAACTTCTTCACAATTCGTCGACCCCGGAGCGCAAGTGGCACCTCCTCGACGACGCTGAGCGCTCGACGCGCGTTCCGTGGGCGGTGGGCTCTGCTTCGTGCCCGCATGGCCCCGAATGGTTCGAGGAAAAGTCTCGCTACGTCACTGGCTTTGCGGCCAAGGACGTTGTGGCCACACCCTCTTCGGCGAAAACCGTTCCCTCCACTCTCGTCACCGTAGACCGGCCGCTTTGGGTCGTGCTCACGGAGGCGGGCGCTGGGCAGAGTGCGGTTGGCTTGGCAAAGCTCGTCGAAGGGCAGGGGCTGGATTGGGTTAGCCACCTCAACGGCATTTGCACGAGTCGCGGCAGCATCTACAAGGACCGCACTCTGCCTGGCGTTTTTCCAAGCATCGCCGGAATGCTTGGTGTGAAGAATTTGGACGCCTTCTTCAAAAACTCTATCCGAATCATGCTCGAGGGCTGGCGCAGCCCCGTTGGTGCGGAAAAAAGGGCGGTGCTCAGCCAGTGGCCGGACGAGAGCGACGACTGAGCCGAGGTGAAATTGGGAAGGGAGGGGAAGGGAAGGGAGGGGAGGGGAAGGGGAAGGGAGAGGAGAAAGGGGAAGGGAGGGGAGGGAGGGGAAGGGCAAGGGGAACGGGCAGGGAGAGGAAGGAGGGGAAGGGGAAGGGGAAGGGAGAGGAGGGAATGAGATCCAAACGGGCAATGTTTTCGTCATTTTGAGCAAAATAACAACCAAACATCGCTAACCTAGTGCACTCCTGTTCTCTGTTGTGCGACGAAGAGCTAGTTCGCACGTCGCTCGCTCGTTTTCGCCTGCGCCAGATCTACACGCCCGCACATATCTGGCCCGTTCGATCACGTTCGTGCACAACACCGTCTTGACTCCACTCTCGCTTTTTTCGCGGCAATCCGTTAGAGCGCTTTTTGTGGTCAACGCGGCTCCCTCCTGACGTGCATAGGGGAACATTTTGTTGCTTTCTTTTTTTAAAATGGAAAAAAATGCATTTTTGGGGGGAATGTCCCTCACGCGACATTGTTCACGTCGCACGTCGTGTTCACGTCGATGCTTTCGAATGCATCAAACGTGTCTTGTGTAATTCCCCCAAACAGAAGAATGATGCCTAGCATCGCCTTTGACACAAACGACAATACGATGAAGCCGACTTCGCCATTCGCAAACTTGTGCGGTGAGTTCAGGATCTGATACTGCTGCGGAAAAACGAAGCTCGAGAATAAAACAAACTGGCCGACAATAATTGCCCACACCCAGGCGGGGGCTGCGCAAGTCCCGCCCGTCCCAAAGAAAGAATGTAAGATTCTCGCCCAAGCGAAAGAATATGGAACAAACCCAAGAAAGTGCGGAAAAAGGCGAGCAAGGAGATTTTCCTCGCCCCACTCGTCCGCGCTATGAGGGCGATTATAGAGTTCGGTGAAAAGGCCGAATAGCATTGTTGTCAAAATTAGACCACTAATAGTAACGATTGCAAACGTCTCCCGCAGGCCGGAGAGATAAGCAATGATAGAAGCCATGATTGGTGCAGTTATAGAATACTCGGTCCATCGTGAAGGCGTAAAGCACTCTTCGAGGCTGTCAAAGTACCACTTTCGCCACCAGAGGGCGTTTGCCAAGTGAAACCAAGACGTGATCGCGAAAAAGGAAAGCGTCAGAGTGGTTACAGGAAAGCCACCATGCTCTTCGAGGCGAGGCACAATTGTGAAGCCGGACGAACTGCTATTAAAAGTGAATGTATTTTTCAATTCGTATAGTGGAGGACGCAACCCAACATTCCCGATTATTCCAGTCACGACGGCGAGGGCGAGGTGGAGCACAAAAGCGGTAACGTTGAGATAGAATAGAATGTTTTTGGTTCCGGGCCCCATATTTTTTAAATTTCACAAGGGAAAAAAAGAAAAAATGTCAAAGGAAAAAATCGTTGTTCGCAAGCTCGCCGGATCGACCGGCAAGAAGTTTGTGGCCGAGTTCGAGTCTGGGGAGAGCGTCAAGTTTGGAGCCGCAGGCGCATCTGACTTCACCAAGCACAAAGACCCCGAACGCATGGCGAGATATCTCGTTCGTCATGGAGGACGGAGACCAAGGGGAGACACGAACGCGCAGATTCAAAAAGATGCATTGACGATTCGCACATCCACAAAGGAAAACTGGAGGTCAAGCGGCGTGAAAAGCGCAGGATTTTGGTCGAGATGGCTTACGTGGTCTCGTCCCTCCCTAGCCGGTGGACTTCGGGAAGCAAGGAAAGCGGCGGGAACGGGCTATTCGATTTCTTTGAGAGGTAGCCGGTGAAGAATTTCAAATTTTTTTATTGCGCGAAATTTAAAATAACAGAAAGGGTAAATAACAGTAACAGATGGGAAAGAACAATTCCGACAAGCCATCCAATTTTGTGCCTCGCACCGACCGGCCCTTTGGAAATGCGACCGGAACGAGCAGCGACTACGTCTCCGAGCTTCCGCCCGAGATGATGACAGACCCGAAATGGCGCCGCGCCGTCCTCGCCGTCGCCGGGGCACCGCCCCGTCGCCCATGCCCGTCAACGGTGGATGATAAACCGATTTCGACCGACGACATTATGTCTGGAATCTCACATCGCCGACAAAAAGTGGACGCACAGCTCACGCGCTCCAATGCGAATCGACAAGACATGTACGGGGAGTTGGCTTTGCAGAAAATGCATCTTGACTTCAACCGCGATCAGCGCTTTTCAGAGGCAAGGACGTTCATGAATCGCTCATGAGAAATTTATTACTTTTTTTGTTGTGCTCTCCAAAAAAGAAAACAGTTCTCTGAGCGCTAGCACAGACAAAAAATGGCCGAGCAAGCACATGTTTCTGTTTTTCCCAATGGAATCGGACTCCTATTTTTGATCGTCGTCGTCGCGACGGTAGTCATCTTTTCCGTACGACGCACCATAGATCGGTCGAGGCAGGCCGCGCTTTTGGGCCAGATTCAGCAGTTTCACAGCGCGATTTCCGAACAGCACGCCGCCGCCGAAGAGCGCAACGAAATTCTTGATGCGTTGCGCGAACGGATTGGCGCACAGTCCCGCAAACTCGGTAAGAGGTGAAGAGGGCGAGAATCAATTTAATTAGGGCGATCTGCATCTGCTCAGACAAGCATGTTGGAGCAAGTCGCCTCAATCTCATCTTGGAGATCGACGACGTTTCCTTCCAGAACCCACTTCCCGAATTTTGACTTCTCTGCATCAGAGATTCCTGACTCTTTCCTGAGATCTTCGATCTTGGCTGCAAGCACGGCCGCGTCGAAGGCGCGCATGTTGCACTGCTTGACCGCCCTTCCCTTTTTCTTTTCAGACGCATACAACTCGAGCTTGCTCTTGACAAGGTCGTCGTTTACTTTTGTCGAAGCGCGAATGAGCCTGGCAGCCTGCAACCGACTGAGCGATGACAAGCCACTTTCCTTGTACCGCGATTTCAGCTTCCGCTTCGAGACGGCAGCGTGGTGAGCCTCCGCCCGGATGTACTCTTTGTTGGATTTCATATTGTGCCACGAATCGCAAGTGTTCAACAGCTCAAGGATTTCCTTTTTGTTGGGAGCGGAAAGCGAGCCGGCGGTCGGCTCAAATGGAATGTCGATGTGCTTGAGCCGGCCGAGGAAGCGCTTGAAGTCAAAAATGTAAGGGTATGTTTCGACGATTGTTCTGATGAACGGAACAGGAACGTCGTCGTCAATCATGCTCGCCAGCATATCCTCCTCTGCCAAAATCTTCTCCGCACGTTTGAGGAAGGAATTCGGATCGATCTTGAAGTCCATCACGATTTGGAACGGTGACGCGTAGGGCGGAATCGACTCTTCCTTTGCGACTTTCCACAAAAAGTCGAGGAGCGGGAGTCCGTCGACGATTCGGTCAAAGACGTCGTCGCCGACGTGTGCGACGATGACTGTGAAGAGAGAGTCCGGAAAACCTCCCTTTGCGACGAAACGCCAAAGCTTGTCGTTCTCGTCGTCTGGACTTGAACGAACTGCTTGCGCTTTCTTGTTTTTCATTGGCGACATGGCTGCGAGCAGCAAGTTGGTGAGGCCTGGTGCGTGGGTGTGGGGTGTGGGGTGTGGAAGTTGGTGGGCGCCAAGCGCGATCAATTTTTGAAATTGGGTCACCAAGCGCGATGTCGATCAATTTTTAAGGCTGGGTTTTTCGAACGACAAGATAGACAAAGCTCGCACACAAATGCCGATTCGGTGCTCAAATTTTGACGAGGATTGCAAAGAGTACGCCTCTCGCATCAAAGAAATTGTTGAAAACTACATCGGTCGAATCGATCGCGTCGGATTCGACAGCATCAACGAAGTGAGAAAACGCACGTGACCGAGTTCACCTCGGTAAGAGGTGAAGAGGGCGAGAATCAATTTAATGAAGGCGATGTGCTTTGGCACAACAAGCTCGCGCACTTCGGCGACATGATGCGACAGCGACATCACACGCACCATCCACACCATCGCCATCACACGCAGCGCCATCGCACTCAGCAAACGCAGCACAAGCAGCGGGGCAAATTTCTTCTCCCAATTTTTTTAGTATCCACCATTGCATCAACGCTGATAATGCTCGAAGATAACGAGTCGGAGTCGTCGAAAAACATTATCGAAGAAGTCAGTTGGTTTTACACGAATCGCGCGCCCGCATCGCGATCGCCCATCCGGAGATGGCTGTACAACTTCAAATACAGACTCGCCTGTATGCGGGCGACACTTCGCTTCAGTGCTTTTGTTCGGCCATTTACAAGCATGCTTTGACCCCAATTATTTTTTTAATGCCAAAGAAGAAAACTATTTTGGAAAACAAACGAAAACGCGATGTGGACTGGAATTCTCATCGGTCTCGTGCTCCTTATTGCTGTCCTACTTTTGGTGTCTATCTGTGCTCCAAACTTGGTGCCTGCACGGATGAGGTGGTCGGCGAATGGTGCCGACGATGACGAAGCTGACGATGACGCAAACGACGCAAGCGGAGACTATGAAGTCGATGAAGTCGATGACGACGACAATGGCGATGCAGACAATGGCGCCGACGACAATGCCGACGACGTCAACATCGACGACAATATGTTGCCGACTTCCACGCGCCAAGGCGCGGCGAGCTTTGCGAATCCGGTGGAGAACGAGGTGAAACTGCTCACATCTCGTCCCGAAATGGATCAAGTTTCGGACAGGGTCTTTAATAAAAGTCGCTTTGGCGCGACGCCGAGTCTACTGACCCTAATACATGGAAAGGGCGGTAAGACAGAGGACGACGTCGAGCGGACTAACGGTGTCGTTCCTGGGTCGGCCAGCTAGCCGTTCAAGGCCAACCGGCCCACCCACCAAAAGCGCTCTTTTTTCCTTTGCGTCGCCTGAATTCGCCTCGCTTCTTCCAAGAATGCGACTTGCTTGTCGGCTTCAAGTCTCACTTTGTGCGCGTTGGTGTGTGTCTCGCGAGCGACTCGAAGGAACTCTTCCGTATCTTCCTTTTCCGCCACTGTCCGCTCGTGTCTCAGTCGGTCACGGACATGTTGGTTGCGACACATCCGAATCTGAGACTCAACTTGAACGTCTTTGCGACGCAGCGCGCTGGGACGAGCGCTGCTCCAGCGTCGTTTTTCCGATGCCACTTGACACTTTTCCTTGAGAACATCGTACAATTTCGAGGTATCGTCAAAAGATTGGAGTGCCAAGCTTGCGATTCCGTCCATATCAATGTGTGCTCTTGAATCCTTTCCCCACAGCTTCTGTGCCACCGTCTTCTTGTCCGCGTCTGTGAGCGCCTCTATCTTTTTATGCATTCCAAATGCATCGAAAACTTGCCTAGCGTGCAGGATCTTTAGTTTTTTCAGCGCAGCCGCCTCGGCGATCGCGGCCGATGTCCTTTCAGTCGCGTCAACTTCACTTTCAATTGCAATCTTGAATGCGTTGATCTCGGCCATGGTTGCGCGGAAGCGCGCCTTTTTTGCCAAAGAGATGTCTCTCACCGAGACTTTGCACCGAGCACGAGCGCCCGGCTCGCTCGTCGACGCCGTTTCGGGCGCGGCGGCATTGTTGGCATTGTTGGCATTGTTGGCATTGTTGGCATTGTTGGCATTGTTGGCATTGTTGGCATTGTTGGCATTGTTGGCATTGTTGGCATTGTTGGCGAGGTCGGTCGCGCCCTTTGCCTCTCCACCGGCTGGCCGGAAATTGCTAGTATTGTTGCTTATGTCCTGGAATGCCGAAACGAGAATTGTCGACGCGATCGTCGAGTCGCGGTGACGACACTTATCCGGATGTATGATAGATAGGCGTTGCAGGAAGAGCTTTTTGATTCGGTGTTTCCCATTATCATCGAGTGGAGAAAAGTCGGTTTGTGCAACGCCAATTGCCTCCCAAACGTTTCTGGCGTCGAGGATATATCGTATGGTTGATTGCTGGAGCAGCTCGTGCGGTTTCATGTTTTGATTTTTGTTTTCTCCTTTCGTGCTCAAAAAATAAATCTTGTCCTCGGACTGGGAGGCGCGGTGGGGGCGACGGGGGGGGGGTCGATCTGGTGGTAGGCTGAGCATGACTCGTCAAGTAGATGAGGATGAGATTTGACTAGGACAAATCCGGGAGAACCGATCCGCCATGCACTGGTGGTCGTTGTCCAACAATTTGTCTCTGAACCAAAATCCATCCGCATCGGTAAAAAAGACCTTCGCAAGCGGCCAAAACTTTTTGATGTATCGCGAGCAAGATGCGCACGGTCTCGACATGGAATGACCGTTTGTCGACAATCTAGTCACGTACACTTTAATTTCTTTGTTGCGATAAGTCTGCATTGTTTTTTTCCGCAACAAGCGTGTTTCGGCGTGCTGTCCTTCGCGATTCGCCGCAGAGCAAACAATTTTTCCCCTGTACTCTGCCGATGCGACATGGGATGAAATTTTCTTTTGGTTTGCAATGGCACTTTTTGTCTGAAATAGCGACGTGAGCAAGCTAGTAATTGACACATTATTTTTTGTTACGTACGTAAATTGATTCACATGCTTCCCTCAGGCAGATACCTTGCAAATCCGGGAAAAGCGCTCGGACGTTTCGATTTCGCCTTGTTTGATTTGCTGCACAACGATTTGAGGAACGATGAGTATGCTTCGGAATGTTGCGGGAAGCCACATGTCGCTCCATGGAAAAGACAGCTTGTCGAATTTTAAAAGAATCTCTTCGTCAGATTGCGTCGGATGAGATGAAACCTCTTTGTTTATGGTCGCCATGTGCGATAGCGCGCGCTTGTGCAAAGCGCGAAACACAGGGAAAACAGCTTTGTTCACGGCGTACAATTCGAGGTTTTTGATGTTGCAGCCCGGTCCAACTTCGCAAGCGCGATCAATGCGTTGTCTCCACTTTGGAGTACGGCATCTGCATTTCGCTGGGCACGTTCCATTCAGAGATTTGAATCGATAATTCGAAAAGTCGAAGAAATACCCGGTTGGCCGCAGCGTCTCCCACGAGTAGTGCCGCACCGCTTCTCCAAGCTGACGCACGTGCGTGGCGGAGAGCGCGTGTTTTTCCACCGGCCTCACATCGGACTCGACAACAGCAACGTTGCTTTGATTTGGTGACGTCGACAACACTGCCGTCAGGTGCGCGAAAAGGCCAAGAACGCGATGCCTCGTCGTCTCTTCCCATCGACTTCTTCGTTTTAGTCGCGTTTCGGGCATGCCAATTCCAAGCGCTTCTGCCACTCGTGGGTGAGAAATTGAAGAGAGATTTCGGTTCACATTTTCCACATCGAGGACTTCAATATTCAGGTCGAGCGGCCAATACCCAGAATAGTGCCGAGCACATGCAACGCCACTACAAATGACCACTGCCCGGTCAAAAAGGTGCAAGAAATCGCTGAGCGTCCCGGCTCCCGGACAGATTCCGGCCCCGCGCTTTTCGTCGCATCGCGGGCACACCCTTGTCGGGCCGTTGTCCCATCCCAGCAGCTTTTTGCGTTTCTTGCACTCTTCGTCATCGCGAGGTTTACGTTCGTCGCGGAATATTTTCGTGTCGAAATCGCAGAGGTAAGTTGAGTGCTGCTTTTTCCAGTCCCATGTCGTCTGTGCCAACATTGTTTGTATTGTTTGTGTCCGTTTGTCGAAAGGCGGATGCTTCAGACAAATTGATTGACGTACGCGAAATGGTGGAGGTGCTGTCTTGGAGAGAAAACTTTTTTTTGATCCCCCCTTCAACAAAGAGTTCGACAAAACTTATCAGTTTCACCATAAAATGAACCCGCTCCTGTCCGCTTTCATCGTCGCGTGTGCAATCGCCATTGTGGTTTTTTCGCTAAAATGGGCTTTAAAAGAAGATGACAGTAATGCATTGGAGGCTATTGTCGATTCGGAGAAGGCCGACTTTTCTGGCGCGGGTTTTGACTCGTCGACTCCTGTCGCCGCAGAAACTACAATAACGAACGAAGAAAACGGTGAGAACGATATGACGGGTGCCGCCGAAGAGAACGAGGTTGAGGCGGACGAGGTGCAAGGCGCACCTTTGGGCGCGGCGGGTGAAGACGATGTTCAAGGAGCGCCGCTCGGCGTACAAATTCCCGTGAAAAATGGCGGTCCAGTTTCGACGATGCCCATGCGCAACGCCATGGAAGAGGAATTGGTGGCGGCGGCTGCGGCGAAGCCCGATCCGTACACCGCCTTTGACTAAATAAACGACCGGCCATGACCAACTTGCTTCTGTCGCCCTTTCGCCTCGCCGCGGCCACTTTTGGCTGCGTTGATCGTGAGCTTCGGCCCATGAGTGGCACTGTCAAATTTGCTGCCCTCTTTTTTAGACAGACGAATTTCCATCTTTCCGATGAGATGCGTTTTGAAGTGCAAACCGCAAGTCTGATTGTTTGTACGGCGAGCGTCGCAACTTTGACCATTGTGGCAGTATACAATTCGTACACTCAATCCCAAATTCGTCTTTTGAAGAAAAAGGAGGCGAGGAATAAAATCGTCCTTGGCGCCCTCGTCGCTGGTGCTGGTATTTTGAAAGCGTACATGTCGCTGCCACCGGTGCCACCAGTGCCACCAGTGCCATCGACGCCGCCCCCTCCGCCGTCTCCGCTCGACTCTTTTCTAGCCTCAGAGTTGATGCACAAAAAAAAGTTGAGAGGGAAGCGGGAGAGGAGAGGCATTCGGGGGAGTTGAAATCAGTTGAATCAGTCATTTTTGCGATTCGTCCGATTGGTCACATTCGTAGTCGGCGCTTGTGGCAGCCATATCAGGCCGACTTTTAAGAGAGGAAGAACAAAGATAAAATATGGTAAATCGGCCCATGGGGGGCCGAGCGACGGCCTCCTAAGCGTTTTCGGGTGAATGTGGTGGTGACCATGTGCCGATTCGCCGACGAGATCGCCTAGAAATCGTGCCACATCCACAGCCGCACACGAGTCGCCCTTTTTTTCGCGATGGAATTCGACGTTAAAAAGAAGAGTCACGAGGCGACACACCAGCAGCGGCGCAGCCACCCACAGCGCCGCAGGTGTTGGCCCGCAACGCCTTACTGCGAAGAATGCAGACACAGGAAAGAAGAACCAAATGTATTCCAGCATTTCTAGTTCCAGGCAGCCACCGATGTGCTTTACAAAATCGTAATCGACGCTCCGTTCGGCGGGGTCAAGCGTCCATCCCCAAAAAGCTCTCATAAACCCGAGCTGCGCCGGTGAGTGTGGGTCACCGGGCGCGTCGCAGAGCTTGTGGTGTCGCCGGTGCTTGCTAGCCCACCAGAGTGGACCGCCTTGGTAAGCGAACGTCGAAACTATGGCGAGAAAAAACCGGAAAGACCGAGTCGTTGAAAAGGCGGAGTGGGCGAAAAAGCGGTGCAGACAAATGCTCATTGGCCCTCCAATTAAAAGAAATCCGACCGCGCCGCTGGCGAAGCATTGCCCGAAGGATGGCGGTCCGTCTTGCCAAACGGCGTCTGCGATTGCAAGTACGGGTAGGATGTAAGTGATTGCAAAACAGAAACTGGAGACACGCGCGTAAAAATAATTCGACATTTTTCTTATTCCTTTGAGAAAGAGTAAATAAAATGGCCGACTATTCTCTCACTGTCGATGACATATTGGGTTTGGTTTTGGGAATGGACCCAAGCGGGCGCGTTTCATCTTCGGTCCAAATGAGAACTGCGCCAAACCTTAATGTTGAAAACGAGGAGGAACGTCGCCAACGGAGATTTGAGTCGCTAAAACGCAGTAGCCGGGGAATGAACAATGCGCTGTTGGAAGTCGCGCTGCAGGAAATTCCCCAACATGAAAGACAAACTCTGGCGAATGAACGGCGGAGGATCGATGAAACGCGCAATAATCAGAAACTGCGCAAGAAGTTTGAAGACCAGGGAAGGAGTCACACACATACAACAACCCAATCGAGAGAGAGAGAATCGGTGAATTTTGAGCGACAAAAAAGAAGACTTTGGGAGGAGGCGAATGGGCGAGCTGCTCGAGGGGAGAGTAGAGTTTTGAATTTGCGCTCGAGCAAGAAAGTTTGGGCTCCCTGAGGTCGACGAGGGGCGAGCGAGCGAGCCGACCCATACCGAGCTTCTCAACACCCACCAATCTCTCGCGCAAGGCGGCGCGCGTCTGCGCGCGCCTCCCTCGCCGCGGCGTCCGCCGCGGCGGCCGCCCGCTTGTCCTCCGTCGCTGCGGCGAGGGCGGCGAGGTTGGCGTCCCGGTCCACCACCCGCTTCGCGTCGCCGACGGAGCCGCGCGGCGGCGGCGTCGTCTTCTTTTTGGCGGATAGCTTGGGCGCGTAGATGCGCGTGCCAGGCGCGGCGACGCTGGATGCGTTCTTGTTGCCCTTTGGCTCTAGCGCGACCACTGGCCGCGCAGCGGCGAGGTCGGCGCGCACTTGCCGTATCGCTCTGTGCCAGAGGACGAGGTAGCGCGCCTGTTTCCGCTTCGCCTCGGCCTCGGCGACGTTCCGCTTGACCTCGTCGACCCGCGCGAGCTTCGCGGCGAGCGGCGCCCATCGATCCCGCGCCCGCTTGGCGAGCGCCGCGGCGACGTTGCACTTCACCTCCTCGCGCCGCTCGACCTTGGCACCGAGCGACACCCACCGCTCGATCGCGGTCTGCCGCTTCATCCGCTTGGCTAAGAAGACGAGCTTTCCCGTGGCCACCTCTCGCGTCACCCCTCTTGCGAGGAGCACCTCTTCCCACCCGCGAATGCTGCGGATCTGTGTCGATGTGAGCTTGTATTTGTCTCCAATCCCGTACGCCGAGACCACGTGAACCGTCGCCTTTTCGACGTCAGATTTTTTGTTGATCATACGCGTGAACACTGTTCCCAGCGGCGGCAGTCCGCGCGACTCCACGGACGCGTCGTAGAGCTGGTCACCGACCATGAAAATCGTGTACTTCTCGCCACGCAGCCCATCGACGGTGGAGTAGGACGGCGTCTTCTGCTTGGCCAATTTCTTCTTGTCAAGGCGCCGCTTGATGCGCGTGAGCTTGTTGTAGGCGTTCCAATATTGCTTGTCGGAAAGTATGACGTTGCGGTCAGGATCACATTTGGGAAACTCGTCGGGCCAAATCGCCAAATCGCGACGTTTAAGCACAGCGCACGCGTCAAAATCATCGCCGAAAGTAACCATTGGTGAAGCAGCAAGTTGGTGGGTGGAGTTGGTGAGGTGGGTGGGTGGGTGTGAGCGTGCCTGGCGTCGGATCCGAGAATTTCGCGAAATCTGTCCAAGAGAATTGCTCTGCCAAGACCCTGAGCCGAGCGCCACACACCCACACTCGGCGCCTGTCGCCTCACCAACTTGCTGATTTCGGCCAGTTTCCGATCTCTCGCTAATTTGCGAAAATATGTCTCAGAATCGTCTTCTTTGCCGCTTTTCTGCAACCTCGTTCATGTGTGAGGCAAACAAGCTTGAGACTCAAATCATCGAGTCTCACGTCAACCACCGCAACTTGGAGTCGCAGATCTCCAGCCTGAAAAGTGGTATCGATTGTCTTCAAAAACAGCTACTGACTTTGGAAAAGCAGCACAAGGCCAATTGCTTGTCGAGCCTCGTTTACCACTCAAGGCTGTCAATGTTGGACAACTCTTTTCGGGTTGTGGAAGATCTGCCGCCCGAGCCGGAGCAGCCGGAGCAGCCGGAGCGGCCGGAGCGGCCGGAGCGGCCGGAGCAGCCGGAGCAGCCGGAGCAGCCGGAGCAGCCGGAGCAGCCGGAGCGGCCGGAGCAGCCGGAGCGGCCGGAGCGGCCGGAGCAGCCGGAGCAGCCGGAGCAGCCGGAGCAGCCGGAGCGGCCGGAGCAGCCGGAGCAGCCGGCGCGGCCGGAGC
>Ga0213868_10002913_pt1 | contig 16193 bp, 8 predicted proteins | sample PICome_9_FD_160087 | JGI IMG/M metagenome (GOLD analysis project Ga0213868, IMG submission 160087) | Coastal seawater microbial communities near Pivers Island, North Carolina, United States - PICO127 | ecosystem: Environmental > Aquatic > Marine > Coastal | place: USA: North Carolina | collected...
TCCCGTCCTCGTCCTCGTCTGCTCTTTCTTCTTCTTCGCGCGAGCGAGTCGTCCTCCTCCGGCGCGACATGATGAGATGCTTTCTCTCGCTCTCTCTTTGTCGCTCGTAACGACCTCTCGACGAGATCGTCTCTCTCTTCTCACTCGCTTCTTTCACCTTTTCTCTCGCAGGCAAAAGAAAGAGACGAAGAGAAAGAGAAGAAGAAGAGAAGACGAAAACGCTACACAACAACGGCAATAATAAAACGAGAACAACTTTCTTCCGCGTGTGTGTATTTACGCGCGCGCGCGATAGAAAAATATCTCCTTTAGTATTAAGAGAGATCCCAGAGAGAATTTTTGTGCAATTTTTTTGGGCAAAAAATTTTGGGCAAAAAAGCAGCTTTTTTGATCTCTTCCTAATACACTCGCAAAAAAGGCAGAGGCAGAAAAAAGCCGTTGAAAAGGGTTCGTTCGCGCTCCAAAAAAAATCATACATTATATAAAATTAGTACGCACTACTACTACTAAAACTGATGGTGGGCGTCGAAGGAGGACGCCCGAAACGCGCGTGCGCGATGGACGGGAAAATCGACTACGCCGGGACGGATCAAGTTCCCGGGTGGACCGTGCGTTTTGTTTTCTTCTTTTTGTTCTCGCTTTTTTCTTCTCATCTTCGCGCGATGATGATGATGAATTTCAAACTTTTCTTTCGTCCTTTTATACTACTTACTCCCCGTTTGAATGATTTGCGTTTACGTGTGCTCACCACTTTTCTCTCTCTCTCTCTCTCTTTATGAAACGCGAACAACAACAACAACAACAACAAAAACAGGCGACGCAAAAGATGGTCACGGAAAGTTTGAGCAATAATAACGCCGCGAGAAATCCAGCGACGCCGTCGAAGAAATCCACCCCGTCTTCGGCTGGGAAATTGCCCACCCCAGGAGGAGGAGGAGGAGGAGGAGGAGACGTCGCGACGAAGACATTAGTGACGACGACGGATCAACAACAACAACAACAAGAACAACCAGTGGTAAAGAAGAAAAGAGGTCGCCCGGTTGGGTGGCGGAAAGCGGACCATTCGAACAAGTATAAGAGCATGCGAGAGGCGGCGGGGAACGCTCGGAAAGCGTTGGGCGGCGGCGGTAGAGGAGGAGCGCAGCACAAGCGGTACTACTCGGACGAGGAGGACGAGTACGATTCCGACGATTATAACAACGACGGGGAAGCGTTCAATAAGTACAACACGAAAGGCAGCGACGACGAAGGAAACGATAGAAAACGAGGACGTCCGTCTTCCTCGCAAAAAGTAAAGAAACAACCGGCGCCGGGGAAGAGAGGCGTGGGCCGACCGAGGAAAACCCAAAACTACGACGAGGATGATGATTACCACCAAGGCATGCAACAAGCGCAAATGGCTTTAGACAGAAACAAGCACCAGCAACGGAAAACGGAGCAAGCGTTCGATCGAGCCGAGAGTCGAAAATTTCTAATGTTGCAAGAACGGTACGAGTCTTTGCAAAGAAAATACGACGATTTGAAAAAGAAAAAAGTGGACGAAGTCGCCATGGCGGCGACGAAGATGCAAGAGGCGATGAAGGAGAAACAAAGGGCGCAGGAGACTTTAATATCGGATTTACGAAGAGACCGAGATTTCTTCCAAAAAGAAGCCGGTCGCACGCACGAACTCGCCGAAGAAAAAGGGAACATGAAAGTTGAGATTTTCAAATTGCAAGAAGAGCTCGTCCAAAAAGGCACGGACATGCTCGCCGTTCAAAAAGCCAACCGAAAACTTCGCGACGATTTAAAAGTCGCTCTGACATCGACTGACGCCAGGAATAGCTTCGGCCCGCCGCAATTCGAATCCATCTCCGGTCTTCGCTGGCGAAAACTCGGCGAAGACCAAAACAACAAGCACGAGTTCAAACACGTCCTCACCGGATTCGCGTTCACCATCGAAGCCGGCGCGGACCCGAAAACTCACGCCATCACCGGCGAAGACCCGCTCAACGTCTCCATATTCCCCGACCAAGTGAGCACGATGTGTTCGTACACCCCGGTCAATTTTGGCATCCTCCCGGTCGAGCGAATCGAGGAAATGTTGAAAGACGAGATGGAGTTTAGCACGAAGCACCTCGCGCACTTCTTCACGAAGGTTTTAGATTTTTTAATGACCGTCTGCCAAGAGCTCGGATTTGTCCCTCCAGACGACGACGACCAAGACGACGACGACGGAGAAGACGAGGAAGACGACGACGACGACGGAGAAGAACGAGCGCCCGAAGGCGCGCCTGAAGGCGAAGAGGAGGAGGTTGTAAAGTAAAAACCTTTAAAAGAGCACCATGAGATATACCCTAAACGCATTTTGACTCCATTTTTCTCCTTCGTTTGAATCGTCCGTCCCTTCAGAATTCATCAAAAACAGCGCGAGGAGACACACAAAAGTTTACTCAAAGGAAGAGCGAGAGAGAGAGAAAGCACACTCCTTTGGAAGAAGAATACGAAGGGGAACACTACTACTACTACTAATGTCGTACACTCGCCTGACGAACGACGGCGAGAATGATAACGATGCGAATAAAAGTGGAATCTTACGCGAGGCGATTTCCACCCACGCGAACCGCGTCCAATCGCTCATTTTCCAACTCCAAACGAACGTCTCGACGTTTAAACGACTCGTGGACCAACTGGGAACGGCGCGAGATACGAAGGACCAAAGAGCGAAACTGCACAAACTGAGAGAATCGATAGGTCAAATGGCGAAAGAGAGTTCGGTGTTGGTGAAAAAGTTGGCGAGATTGGTGACGGATTTAGTGCACGAGGAGCAAGATCAAGAGTACGAGTACGAAGCGGGCGAGGACGAGGACGACGCGGAAAGTTTAGCGGAGAGGCATAAAAAGTTGGTGAAGGATTTACACGCGACGTTGAAGGATTTTCAGAGAGCGCAAAGGGCGTGCGCGGAGAGAGAGAGCACGTTTTTACCGCAAAAGGAGATTGGCAACGAAGCGGCGAAGAGTAAAAAGAAAGGGTACGGAGCGACTGGAGGGAAGAACAACAACAATAGCGCCGCCGCGGACGTGGCCATGAGTGGCGAACGAGGTGGACAGTTTTACCAAGGCGGGCAAATGGTAGACGAGGAGCAACAACACGCGCCTTTGCTGATGGAACATAAAAGCCAAGGGCAGAAGGAGATGACCGCGGTGGAAATCGACATGCGATTTAACGATCAGTTAATCGAGGAACGAGAGAGAGGCATCGCGGAGATTCAGCAACAAATTGGCGAAGTGAATGAGATTTTCCAAGATTTAGCGGTGTTGGTAAACGAGCAAGGGAACATGATTGACGATATCGAGGCGAATATCGTGAGTACGGCGGTGAGAACGAAAGAGGCGCAGAAGGAGTTGACAAAGGCGGATAAGAGTCAAAAGAGTGCGAGGAATAAGATGGTGTGTTTAGCAATCACCGTCTTTACTGCGCTGATTATCTTGATTCTGTTTTTGCTGCAGTAAGTTCCTTCTTTATGTATTTGTTTATATAGCCTCTTTTTTATTAGCACCACCCTGACGCGGAGAGACTTTCGCGCTCGCGACGAATGGACGGCGTTTTCAAACGCGGGTTAGCTCTACCGTACTTATGTATTTGTACACTACTACTACTACTACTACTACTACTACTACTCCTATTCTAAAACGGCTAGACTTCTAAATGCGCTGCGTAAAAAATCATCTCCTATTCTAAGCTTTTATCCGTGGTACAAACGTTCACGAGACCGACGACGTGCATCAATCGAAACATGCGCACGTCAATAGACCACGCGTGGCCGCTATAGCCCGCCTTCGCCGCCTGTTTCGGGTGGTAAGACATTCCAAACATATCCATTTGCGAACACAAGTGCTGACTCATAAAAGCTAAGTGGATTCCACTGGATAACGACGTCGGACACTTCATCATGAGCTTTTTGTTATTCGCGTGGCCTTCCTCTTCGAGCGCTCCAATATCCAGTAAATCTCTCCGCATTTGCATGTAACAATCCACAATATAATTCACGCTCGAGGGACTTAAAACCCTCGTCTGGACGTATTGAAACCGTTTCTTTATGTTGTGAAAATAACTCGTGCTCGTGGAATACCAAAACCACCATTCTTCTCGTAAATTACGTTTCGATCGAAGGATCTTCTCGTCCACGTTTATACCTCTCGAGAGTTGTCGTCCTCGTATGCTGTTGAACATTCTAAATCGCGTCTTTTTCCCCAGTGGCTTCCGAACTCCGTACTTCTTGTGTACGTTCGTATCGTTCGCTAACCCCGAGCGTAAGTTAAATCTCCAAACGCTGTCGTGTTTGTCGATGCTTTTGCTATTTTCATCCGTTAAGCCGTCTCGATAGACGTGCGGCGAATTTCCAACCATTGCGCAAGTGCCTAATTCTTTGTATTTCACATCGTATCTCGGTTTCAAGTAATCGAAATATTTCACGCTCCACCCGTTCGGCGTTTCTTTATTCCCTCTCATGTTCGAACACACTCTCGCTTTACTCACCGTAAAACACTTCGGCTTATACTCCGTCAACATCTTCACCGACGGTAACGCGAACGCAAATTTCGCCATATTTTCCCACCTCTCCTTTTTACTCGAAAACACTTTCTTACACCCAGCGTCCGACGTCAAGCAATCGAGCAAATCCTCTCGAGCTTGTCTCTTTCTTTCACTCAACAACTCCTTGTGGTCCCTCTCAACGCTCCTGCACGTTTGCGAGCACTGCTCGTCGCTAAATCCGAGCAACGACCGTCGTCTCCGCGTCGCGACGGGAGACGAACAAAACTTATTCGCTTCCGCGTCCCAAATTTTCGCGCCATAACCACCACTTTTCTTTTGCGCTCCTATTCCTCCTTCGCGCATCAACCTCCTCTTCGTGCTCCACTCCGCTCTGGCGAACCACGCGCCGGGCGCCCCGTTGCAATACGTCGAATCGCTGTTCAAAGGGACGATGGAATCTTTCAAATTAAACTCCCCTCCTTTGCCATCTTCATCCTCTTCTCCTCCTGCATCACCACCACCACCACCACCAATAGTGTGCGTCATCCCTTCATCGTCGACGATTTCTTCCGGTAAACTCGTCTCTTCTCGCTGTGCGATGGACATCAAATCTAAAGGTTTCGATGTCTCGAATCGGTTCAGAACGAAGAAAATCATCGAAAGAAAAAACGCAGATCGGAGGAGCGCGCGACTGATTCGTTTCTTCTCGGGAGGGACGGAGGCGAAGTAGGAAGAAGGTAAACGTGGCGAGGGAGGAGGACGAGGCATTTTGAATCCAAAAGAAGTGGGAGACGTGTTCCCGCTTTCGCGGTTTATTCTTGTCTTCTTTTAAATAAATAGTTGTGTGAGGAGCGCTTTTTATGAAGAATCTGCTGCATGCTAAAAGAGTCTGATGTAGTATTAAAAAAATCTTTCCTCGAGTCCTTCCGCTACTGCTTCACACGACGCGTTGAGTTCGTCTTTAATTCGAGGCCCACATTTGCGCCTCTTCCAAGGAGTCGTGGCCTTTTGGCACTCTCGGTAACTTATCGATGGCGGCGTTAATCTCGGTAATCAACATGGCGATCAAGGCGTGTTTGTTCTCGGATATCGCTCGAGGAGCGAAGAACGTTTGCAATTTTAAGCCTTCTTTCCACGGAGGGGGATCTTCCAGTTTGACGAGTTTATACGGACCTCGTTGGTATTGACCGCCACCGTAGGCTCGTTTGTCGAATTTCCAAAGCATAGTTGTTCCGTCTACGTCGTAGATTTCTGGGCCCCAGGTGTAATGTAAGATGAACGCGCCGCCGAGTTCTTCATCCGCCGGAGGTTGAGCCATGATGGATTCGGGTTTGCCGGCGCCGTAAAAAGTGTGCTTGATGCCGGAAACGAACGCGGCGAGATCGTACGCGTACATGTCTCGCAACCATCCCAAGGATTTCTTGACGTTTTCCGGTTGTTCCGTGCGCGCGACGAATTCAGCCCATTTCGGAGCCACTTTTCGTAAATCCTCGGCGGTGATAACGGTCGGTGAATTTCCAGTTCGAGGAATAATTCCTTTGGATTTATCGCCGTACTCTTCTGAAAAGTGTGAGCGCATGGTTGGATGGTTAACGTTGATGTACGTGAACTCGAAACCGTACGCTTGGCCGGGTGGGAGTAAGATGGACTCCGGCGGCGATTTCACGATGACGTGATCGGTTTCGAGCATGACGATGTGCGAACACGTTTCCGAGTCAGAGGTTTGCGACCATCGCGCGATGGCACTGGACCGATCGGCTACGGGATAATCGCACCAACTGTCGCAGTGCGTTTGAATGGGCTCAAAACGCATGGTCGGTATTTCAACCATTAACTCGTCGTCGCGACCTTTGTGTAACACTCTCGTGAAGGCTTTCATGATGGATCCAGGTTGCGAGGCGTGGTTTTGCCACGTCTGATACATGATTCTCGACTGCCAATTCATGTACGCGTTACCACTGGACGTCATGACGCCGTGTAAACACCGCGGCATATCTTCGTACCTTTTCCCGGTTGCCGGTGGATGCTGCGGCGGTTTCGGCGGCTTCAAGTCCGTAAACTTCCCGGCGACCCACGGAACCCCCGCTCCAGAGTTCGCCGGTTTCATCTCCTTGATGTTTTTCTCAAACTTCAACCAGCACGCTTTCGAGTTTGGATTGTACACCCACACGTTACATCTATTCCCACTGGCTCTGTTGAGATTTCGACACGCGTCGCAACACTTACCGGCATCTTCGGTTTTATGATTATCGCCGTTGAGGACGACGGCTCCCCAATACTCCGTGTGCTCGTGCGCTTCGCACGTCCCTAACGATGCGTCATCAGCGAGAACATTATTATTGCTGCTGCTGCTACTACTACTACCACCACCACTTCTACTACTACTACTATCACCACTGCTAGTACTACTCCTACTCCTATCGCTACTACTTCCGCTACTACCGGCACCGGTCTTACTCTGCTGCTCTCGCTCCGCCGCCGTCAACTCCGACGCCTTTTCCCCAACCTTCACCTTCTTCCCCATCCCTTCCTCTTTCGCCTCCTCGTGCTTCACCATCGCCTCGCTCGGCGGTGGGCTCGCGTGTTCCATCTCCACCGGATCCCCCAACTCAAACTCCCAATCTCTCAACAACTCGTCCACGTCCTCGACGACGTCCTCGACTTGGTCTCTCGTCGCGCCAATCAATTTCGATTTCAACGTCTCCGCTTCCTGATATATCGATCGTTCTCGCGCTCTCGTTTCCATCAACTCCACCTCGATCGCGCGTTCGTGTATTTTCGCGTCCGTCAAAGCCGTCTTCGCTCGCGACAGGTCGTTCGCCAGTGAGTCCACCAGCCTGCTGCTTTTGCCACTAAATCTCTTTCTACCACTACTACCACTACTCATCGGGACTTCATCATCATCATGACGATGATGAAGAAAATGTCCTCCTCCTCCTCCTCCACTACTTCCAAACTTTGGTATTTTCGCCAGCGTCTCCGGGTGCGTGTCGTCGATCGCCCGGTAAATCCCGTAAAAACAAAGCAAGGCGACCAGGAACGAGATTGAAATCTGGACCGTCTTTTCGATCGATTTGAGAAGGATTTTGCGCTTTCGTCCTTTCCTCTTGTCGCCGGGAGAGAAGAGGAGCTCGAGGGCAGAGGATGAGTCGAGGGATTTAGGGGAGGATGACATGTGTCTCGTGACTTATATCGTTCGTCCTCGCAGAAGAGCGTTCGTTGTGTTTATTGTGTTGTAGATTTTTTACGTGACTTTTACGCGGTGAAACAATGAAGAAGAAGAGTTGCTCTGAAAAGGTGTACTTTACGTGTTCCGTGTGAATATAAATGGCTATTTATATATATTAAAATACATATCAACCTCGCTCTCTGATGTGTGAGTGAGTTTAGTATGCACATTTCCCCCCATAAATCTAAGTGTTAGTTCGAAAAGAAAGAGAAAGAGAGAGCGCGCCGCCATCCGTCCGGCGAGTCTTTTTCTCTTCGCCTCGATTTCATCATCTCTCGCAGTCTCTCTCTCTCTCTCTCTCTCTCTCTCTCTCTCTTCTCTCTCTCTCCCTCTCTCTCTCTCGCTAAATTTATCAACCGTTTTGTAATTATTAAAACGACGAATTAAATTTACGCGTCGATTTGCGTTTGGATCATGTCGGCGGCTTCTTGGACGGTGCCAATCTTCTCGGCCCCTTCTTCGTCGAGCGTGATTTCGAATTGCTCTTCCAACGCCATCATGATTTCGACGGTGTCCAAAGAATCGGCGCCCAAGTCGACAAACTTGGAATCCGCGGCGACGGCGTCGAGGTCGGTGCCGAGCTGCTCGGAGATGATACCTCTAACCTTGTCGAGAGTGTCGCCAGACTGTTTATAAAAGGAAGAAGAAAGGAGAGAGAACGCGTTGATGAAAGTCAGTATGGAGTCACTTTGGAGTCTTTTGTGAACTCTATCCAAAACAAGAGATGGAGGAAGAAAAACGTACCGCAGCGGCGTTGACGGAGAACCCGGCGCGAGCCTTGGTGGCGACTCTTTTGGAAGTCTTGAAGTTCACCTGTTTAAAGTTATCGCGTAAAGACGAAAGAGAGAGAACATACGTGTCAGCATCATCATCATCGAAATAATAGAATTTCTCTGATCGAAATCAGAGATAACGAGAAAGAGGTCCGCTTTGTGACTGTATATCGATGACAAATTCAAAAACGGCGCTTTTCCTCCGCGAAACGCGATGTTTCGACGACGAAATCTCCCATCAAACGCGCGAACCTCGCGCGCGAGAAGTATTTATGCGCGCGAATGCGACGCCGCATTTCCGTTCGCGACGTCGCATATCAAAGCTCGCATCAAAATACTCTTCTCATCATCCGCGCAAAAATCATCTTTTTTGCCGTCTTGGCTTAAAAACGAGACGATTGGGATTGTACGAAAGCGCGCGCTTGGTGTTCGAAATCGCCGTCGAGGATACCCACGCGAACCGAAAGAAACGAAAATAATAACGCATTCGCGTACCTTGGAGGTGATTTTCGCGGAAGCAACGGTAGAAGTAGTCAAAGAAAACATTTTGTATTCGTGCAGGTGTGTGTGTGTGTGTTGATATGATATCGAATGAAGTCATTTTTGACCTGGCAGCTGCCTTTGTAAAAAGAGCCAAAACGAGAGAAAAAAGAGGAGTTCATATAGCGAGTAAAAAATACACGGAGGAAAATCTTGGATGGAGGGGATGGATCGAGTATTGCTCTTCTCTCTCTCGATCATCATCGTCCCCATTTACTGATCTTTAAATCGTCCTAGACGTGTTTTTTCTCTTCTCACTGCTCTTGTTCTTGTTCTTGTTCTTGTTCTTCTTCTTCTATTCTTTCCGCTCCGCGAGCGAACGCGGTCGTCGTCATGCCCAAGCGCTCTAAATCGTACTCGTTGACGACCGGTTGACTCCCGGAGACGATGAAAACATTCGCCCCCGAACGTTGTTGTTGATCGCTTTTCTTCTTCTTCTTTTGAGTGGACGACCTTTTTGTCTCGAGTTTACTCGCGATCACTTTTACCAGCGCCGGCGGCCTCTTCTTCTTCGTCGTCTTGACCTTTTCCTCTTCCTCCTCCTCCACCTCTTCGTCTTCGAAACTTTTCCAACTCTTCCTCGTTTCTTCGCTCGCGAACGAGATCACTTTCATCTTCTCTTTGAAAACGATGTACACGTTCACCTCTTCCACGTCCTCGATTTTATTCCACGGGTGTTTCAGTTTTAGCGTCGTTTGTATTTTCTCCACTCGTTTCTCTTCTTCGTCTTTCCTCGTTCCCGTCGTTCCCGTTGTTCGCCGCCTGTTGGGTTTTCGTTTTATCTTTCGCCACGACTGGTCGTCGTCGTTCAAAGTCCCCAACTTTTTCCTGAGTTTCTCGATATCCATTTCGGTCGTTGAACTTTCGAAGGATGGCGTGTTGAATCAGCGCGTCGCGTCGCGCGTGTGCGTTCGATCAAACGCGCGCACTTTGTTGTTACGCTTATTTTTTAAGGGAAACGACGACGGCACAATTTCGATACGATTTTATCCAAAATGCGCGCGCAATTAACAACATCAACTCGTCATCACCTAAAAGCCGAAACCCGAAGACAAAGGAACGCAGGAAGACAAAGAGTGACGTCTCCGAGAGCCATCCAAAATCAACAACGAGAAGAAGAAGAAGAAGAAGAAGAGTTGATGATGATGCCGTCTTTTTTAGTGGATTCTACGGAACGGAACGAAAGATATAACGGAAACTGGGCGCAATTTATGTTGGATTGCGAAAGCCATCCGGCGACGACGTTTAACTTTTGCGGAGGCATGAAGTTTGGATTAAGTTTTACGAGGAAGTTTAGGGAGAGGCTGGAGACGAAAGCGAGGAATTTTGGAGAAACAGATGATGGAAACGTCGTCGTCCAAGAATCGAACGTTTCGCGGATGTATATGATGGATGGATACGAGCAGAGCGCGTTCGCGGATAACGAATCCATCTTTCACGGGCGAGAGGTGAGAAAAGTCTCCACGTTTGGAGAGAAATCTGGGATGATGATTCAACTCTCGTTGGCGAACGAGGACGACGACGAAGGTTGGACGAAAGAGGAAATCGAGGAGTACAGCGGGTGGCTTTCAGATCAACAGAGAAAATGGAGAGACGGAGACGCGTTGGAGAGCGAAGGCGTGGCGAATTTTAAGACGAAATACGGGCCGGCTGCATTTACGTTGCATCATCGATTCTATTTGCACCACGATAATATCGGCGGGTTTTGGTTGAGCGCTGAAGACGGATGTGAAGGCGTGGCGCAAGATATGAATTCGAGACGAGACGGACTCGGAGCGAAGAGCGCGTTGCGATGGTGGTAGAGAGAGAGAGAGAGATTATATCTTAGTTATCATCATTGGATTGAGAAAACGCTTCCAATGCTTCTTCCCGTTCGACAACGGCGATGAAGACGTCTTCTAACGAGGATGACGCAAACGCATCGTTGGAAAACTCTTTTTTGATGTCGGAGGTGTTGCCGCAAAGTAGGAACTTGCCGTCGCGGAGTAACCCGACGGAGGCGCAGACTTTTTCGCATTCGAAGACATCGTGGGAAGTGATGACGACCGCGGCGCCTTGATTGGAGTTCATAACGTTTTCCACAGCCTTCCAAAGCTTTGTTTTCGCATACGGGTCCACGCCCGCAGTAGGCTCGTCAAGTAAAACTAACGATGGATGATGAGAGGGAGAGACCGTTTGTTTCGCAGCTTCGGCGACGGAAAGGGCGATTGCAACGCACAGTTCTCGCTTCGCACCGCCGCTCAAGTTTTTCGCGAGCACGGTTTTGTGCTTTTGTAGCGATTGAAAACGTTCACACCACAGCGAAGGAGAAGAAGAGGAGGAAGAAGTTGTTGCAGACGTGACGACGGAAGCGAACAAATCGAGATGTTCGAGTGGCGTGAGAAAATCTTCCACGCCGTTTGTTTGAGCGCAATAGCCAAAAGACGTAGTCGCGCTCGCCCATCGAACGTAGCCGTTCGTTTTCGATAGTAAGCCAGAGAGCATAGCGAACGAGGTCGTCTTGCCGGCTCCGTTGACGCCACACAACGCGAACGCCTCTTTCGCGGAAACCTTGAACGATATAGAATCGACCGACGGCGCTTGGTCTTTGCGATACTGCTTTTTTAATTTCATCACAGTCAACGCTCCGTCGTTCGTATCGCATTCATCTTCTCTCGTATCTTTTTCAAAAGCGTTTTCGATGCGTTTCGCGGTTCGCCATTCCAACGCAACGAAAACAAACCAATAGAAGAGACCGAAAACAAACATCAATAAGAACTCTCTTCCGCTATTTTCCCATTCCAGGAACGTTTTCGTATCCGGAAGCAATATCGAGAAACCGACACCTTCTTCTTCTTCTTCCTCTCCTTCGCGCTTCTCCTCGAATCGAGGGATGGCGTGTTCTCGTCGAGAAAGGTTGTAAAATATGCGAGCGAAACTGTATTGCGGCGACGCGCAAAAGATAACAGAAACAACATCCCACACCACGGAAACATCTTCTCCGGCTAACGCCAGACCATCCAACACGACAGACGCGATAAAAGACAATACCGCAACAGAGAAGGAACTGGCCGCTTGCGTGGCAAAAGAAGACACGTCGTCAGAGAAAAACAACGACGATAAGTACGCAATCGGCGTCGTTTGAAACGCAAACGCGATGGATGCAAAAAGCAATGTTTCTGCGTATCTTGTGGAAGAAACGTCTATTTCCTCTTCGCGTAAAGCGAGGCACATGATGAACGAAAGTAGCAAAGCGGGAAACGTCTTCGAAATGAAATCAAAGGTCGCCGTTCCGAGCCAATACACTTTATTCGACAGTCCCGCACATAGGAGCGCGTGCTTAAATCCTAAAGTCCTCTCTCGAACGAGCGTTGGTGTGAGTATAGCCGACGCTATACTTAATCCAAGGACTGCGCACATTGCCACGAACGTAGAGGACATGGACTGGTGCGAAAACGCGTTCGAGGACACAGATTCACTTTCACTCAAAGGTAACGGATCGTTCATTGCTGTCAAGGTCAGACCTTTCTCTCTGAACGCGCTCGCAAAAATAGACTCGTCGAGTAAGCCCAACGCAGATGGAATCGCGTGGTACGCGGTGGGTGAGGTAGCGATGGTCATCGTATTCGTCGTCGAGTCGAGGTAGTAAAACGCGCACGGAGAAGGAAATTTTTGCGATCCGCATGAACGCGTCGCGGTAAATTCAGCCTGTCTCATCAATTCGTAATCGATGGTGCTTTCGATGTTCATTTCACTCGTGCACTCAAAATTTTCGGCACACGCCGAAATATTGCCGCATACAGGCAAGAGGAAAGAATTTCTTTGACACTCGTACTGTTTTGTGACCGAGCGCGGCGTCGTTCGAACGGCAGCATAGAAAGTCATAGGAAGCGATGCCATTTGTCGCTGACGCGACGGACGAGACGATTCAGATATGGTAAACAAGGGTTTGCTCTTTCCGAGAAATGTTGACGGCGTCATCTCTTCGGCGTATTCGCTCGAACTTAGCGCAGATGAACCATTCGCCGACGAACCGGATTTTGCCAACGAAAGGCCGATGGTGAAAAATATCGCGCAGCTAACGATGGCAAATAGCGCAAACAACGGCTGACGCTTCCAGACTAAATATCGCGCGCGTAAAATTGCCTGAACTTGTCGCAAAACTCTCCTCGTTTTCGTAGTCTTCTCGTCGTCGTTGTTGTCGATGTCTCCGCTGGATGCCGCCGCTACTCCTACCTCTTCCAAAGGTAAGATGATATCATCCTCCTCGCCTTCCTCTTCTTTAGCTTTTGCGATGAAATTAAGAAACGCCTTTTCCAGCGACGGTTCATCTCCACCACCGCCGTGCATTTTTTTCATCTCTTCCACCGAAACGCTTTCAATCACGGATTGGCCGTTATGCAAGATGACCAAATCGTCCGCTAACGCCTCAACTTCGTCCATGTGATGCGTGGCTAAAACAACGCTATTTGCAGAATCTGATTTCGTAAACTCCGAGATCAACTTCCACGCCAAACGTTTGGAGACTGGATCCATCGATGCCGTCGGTTCATCGAGAATAGCAATCGAGGAGTTCAAAAGCGACAACAAAAGCGAAACTTTCCTTTTTTGTCCGCCGGAAAGCGTGGAGATTTGTTCGTCGAGCTTATTCGAGATGGCGAGTTTGGAGGCGAGCGTCTGGATGAGAATCGGTTCAGAGGAGGGAATATTCTCCTCTTCTTCGTCGTTATTCCTTGCTCTCCGACTTTTCGAGGAAAACGCCAATCGCAACCGCAAGTGTTCGCGAACGGTGAGTTGCGGCCACAAAAAGTCAAACTGCGGGCAAAAACCAACTTCACCGGACGTTTCAATTTTCGTTTGCTCGTTTATAGACTCAAGACCAACTAACACGGACACTAAAGTGGTTTTTCCGGCACCGTTGTGTCCGAGTAATGCGCAGACGCTGGATTTCTTCGCGCGAAAATTAACGTTTCTTAAAATGCGTTTTGTCACGTTCGTCGCTCGAATGGCATCGTCACTCGCGGCGTTATCGCTTGTCATCAGAACGTATTTTGATCTCACATTTTGACACCCTCCGCGTATGAAAAACGCGCGCAAAAAGATTGCAAACACCATCCAATTTACGAGCGCGACAAAATACACGCCTCTCGCGGTGACGCCGTGGTACATATCGTCGTCGGCGAACGTCTTCCACGACATCGAGCTGCCGTGTCTCTCGCACGCGCTCACAATTTCGCCAAACACGTGCAACGCGCTCGCCGGGGAGAGAAAACATGCGTAAAGCCAACTAACACTTCCATCTGGATGCTTTGTCGTCGCTGTAACGCCCGAAACCCACGTGACGACGTACACGAACACGCTCACCAGAGACGCGACGGACGCCGTCGAGGAGCTGTTGTTCGACCTAGACGTCCCATCCTCTCTCGCGAGTTTTTGCAACAAATATCCAACCGAGGCGGAGACGAATAAACCAAACGCGACGAGTTGCGCAGACCATACGATGAAAAATCCGAACACAATAGACGCGTCGATAGATACGAACGCGCGTTTGCCAACTAAAGATATGAACCCCGAGACTAAGAACAACGGCGCGTAATGCGCCATAAACCAAGACAACCAATACGTAGATTTAGAACAACCGAGCAGTTCTTGATGTAAACGAAGGTTATTTACGCTTTCATAGGCAGTCGACTTTGCAATGCTGGAAAGTGGAACGGCGAAGGCAAAGACGAACGCTAAGGAGAAGAAGGCGCTCGAAATTGTCGCGGCGATGTTCGTATCGTGCTCTGGGAACGCGGACGCTTTAATATTGATCGACGTGAGGTTGCGCGCGGTAGCATTCAAAATCCCTTCTCTTTCCGCAAAATACTCAAAAAACGCTCGATTGAACGCGCTTTGTACGTTCGCATACGCGTAATATTTCGTCCACTCGTAGTTGACGCCGTTGACCCACTTTTGAAACGGGTGCGCAAAGGGCGAATTTCGATTTTTATTATTCTGGGCGCTCGAGGCTCCGGACAATATCGTCTTTCCGGAGGCAATCCCGGAAGTTTGGTTCGCGCGAATCTCGTAGCGAATATCTTTGCCATCATCCATGATCAAATTTACAACCATCAATATCTTATTCTCCGGATCCATCGCTAAAGCCTCCGCTTTCCGCGCGGACGATACGGGAAACAAAAGCGCCTCGGCGGATGCATCGTCGCACGCGAGAAATGGCACGTCTTTCCCGCCCTCCCGTTCAGAAAACGTCTTTGGAATAACGTCCCTCAAAACATCTACTATTGAAGCACTCGCACTTGATCTCGTCAAATTATTAATATCTTCGATCAAGTTCGGTATCGCGCTCATCCCTTCTTCGGGACTGTTTGATTTCAAAGCGTATTTCGCGTTTACCGAAACCACCGCGCCAAACGTAATCGGTTGATTCTCGCACACCAGTCGCCGCGCCGCTTTCATCGCGACTTTTCTAACCTCCTCGTTTTCGCTCGGCGAATACGCGATTCTATATTTACCTCCGTCCATGCTTTCAAACCCTCTCGTCATCCCCCAGGCGACGTTTGCCAAAGGTCTCGATATGAAAAATTGCGATTGAACCGTCTTCTCCTGGATTAAAACCGAAGGCACGACCATCAACACCACGAACAGTATCGGACAGATCGTCTCCAGGAAAAACCAAAACCGTCTGTTCCTCGCTTTCACGATGAAATTTTTCCGCATCGCGGCCGAGAAAGACGGACTACTCATCGCGAACGACGACGACGGAAACGGTGACCACCACGCGGAAGACCAAGAAGAAGAAGAAAACATCGCGCGTGGTTCACGAATATCTCGTCGCAACAAACTCAAACACCTTCACTCTTAAAAAAGCGAGACCAGGACGAGTATTTTAAACACAAAAATCACCAGAGTAAAAATAATCTTCAGCTTCATCCGCTGCAGTAAAGCTTCTTTGAGAAAGCAAAGCGCAAAAAACGCGCGCTCTTGCGGAAATTCTACACGTGTCTTCCGTCTTCTTCGCCTCGCCTTAAAAGCTCACCTCAATGAGAGAGCGCTAAATCCGACGAGAGAGAGAGAGAAGGAAAAGTATATATCTTCTTTTTAATGAAGAGAAACGCCTTTTTTTTATTTTTCTTCTTTTTTTGCTCTTTTTGCCT